>Ga0185307_1000852_pt1 | contig 18053 bp, 17 predicted proteins | sample LHCtaG_FD_128010 | JGI IMG/M metagenome (GOLD analysis project Ga0185307, IMG submission 128010) | Hot spring microbial communities from Little Hot Creek, USA to study Microbial Dark Matter (Phase II) - LHC4sed_matched (SPADES... | ecosystem: Environmental > Aquatic > Thermal springs > Hot... | reverse complement strand
TTACCGCAAATCTCGCTTAGATCTGGTGAGGGAGGAAAAATTCATCCTCCGCAGAATATAGCTAAAAATTCCCAAAATGGAAAATGGAGCAAAAATACCAATCAAAAGATAATTAAGCCACAAAGCAAAAATAGTTTCATTAATCTACGATCTATGATTTTATGATAGTGTGGAGTGAGGATGAGTAGAGAATTAAAGCGGCTTAATGACTTAGAGCGAGAGGTTTATGGCTTAAAGGCTGAGATGGAGAAGCTGAATATAGAAGCTCGCGCGCTTATTGAGGAGAAAAATAATGTGAGCAGCAGAATAGGGGAGCTGAGGCTTGAGGCTAATGAGCTTAAGAGTAAGCGGGATGCTTTAAATGAAGAAGTTAAGAGTATGAGGGCCGCGTTGATGGAGCTTAAATGGGAGTATGGGGAGAAACTTAGTTCCCTAAAGGAGTTGAGGCAGAAGATTAAGGAGCACTTGAGGTTTAAGCCATCTAGGGATGAAGAGAGCTTGGAGCGTGAAATTGCGGAATTAGATTGGAGGATTCAGACAACGCCAATGACCCTTGATGAGGAGAGGAAGATTGTTGAGCGAGTTAGATTGTTGGAGGGACAAATGGTTTTTTATCGTAAGCTAAAGGCCATGAAGAATGAAGTCTCAATGCTTAAGGGGCGCTTAAAGGAGATTAGGGAGATGATTGCCCTTTATAGGGATAAGATTAATGAGAGGGCTGCGAGAAGCCGAGAGTTCCATGAGAAGATGATTGAACGATTTAGGGAGATAGATGGGTTAAAGGCTAAAATGAACGAGATAAATGGAAGGTACATGGAGGTTAAGAATAGAATATCGGAGCTCCGCCTAAAATATAGGGAATTACTAAATCAAATTTCAGCTATAAAGAGGTCTATTAGGGAAGAGGAGGAACGCAAAAGGGCTGAAGCTGCTTCTGCTCTCAGGGAAAAGGTTAGGAGAGAGACATTAGAGAAGATCAAGCGTGGCGAGAAGATTTCGTTTGAAGAATTTAAGATTTTGGCTGAAGATGGAATAATATTATAAAATGTATTGATCTAGATATTAATTGAGATTAAACTTTATCTTTAAGGATTACCTTTTATTCTCAAAGATTTATGGGAGAAAACTGATGCTGCATCAGGAAGGGCGAAATTTAGGGGAAGAGCGCATATTAATTGTCTGTGTTGATAGAGATAATGATATAGGTAGGAAAGCTGGGGTTAAAACCCCCATTATCGGTAAAAAAGAAAATATTGATGCAGCGCTTAAGCTTCTGCTAGCCGACCCGGAAGAGGCGGATGCCAACGCGATGTTTGAGGCCGTTAGGATATGTGAGAGCCTAGAACGAAGTGAGTCTGGCAGCATCTCCTGCCAGGTTGTAACAATAGCTGGCTCTGAGCTCGGTGGGTTAGCGGCCGACAGAAAACTTATCTCAGAACTTAATGAAGCCCTAAAAGATTTTAAGCCAAGCAGCCTAATTCTTGTCACCGACGGGTTCTCGGATGAGGATATTTTGCCCTTAATTCAATCTAGGGTTCCGGTTTCATCTGTGAGGAGAGTCATTGTGAAGCATAGTGAAACAATAGAGGAAACAGCCGCGCTATTTTCTAAATACCTAAAGAAGATTATTGAGGATCCAAGATATTCACGCATATTTCTAGGTTTACCGGGCGTTCTACTTATAATGTTTGGTATTTTATCCTTTTTAGCCATCTTTATACAGTATGATATTGGAAGGTGGGCTTGGATTATAGGCTTAATAATTGTTGGAAGCTATCTTCTAGGTAAAGGTTATGGGCTAGATAAGAAAGTGGTTTCCGCGTTTTTGAGGATATCCTCGCCCTCTGGACTAATAAATGGTTCTTCACTAGTTTTCGGCATCCTACTAATTGCCGTAGGACTCTATCAAGCATTCTCTCAAATATCTTCTAACCCCAATATTTTGCCAAATCCGCCTCCGAGCGATCCAAATGCTTGGCTCAGTATTCTACCAAAAATACTTGGGCTAGTTATCTCTGCATCAATAGTAATAGTTGTCATAGGAATTTCAATAATACTCTTCGGTAGGGCCTTAGGATACCTGCTTGAACATGACAATAGATTCTGGAGGACAATCATTTTCATATCTGTGTGCATCTGGTCCTGGAAGATCTTCAATGAGGTTGCGGAAGTGCTGATCGAGCCCTCCCTACCATTAAATGATTTGATAGCGTCAATAATTTTCGGCATAGTAATAGTCGCAGCGTTGATACCAATAATTCACATTCTGAGTAAGAGATATAGAGACTTCTTTAAGGAAGGTGTTAAAGCGGGAGCTGGCGGGGAAGAATCCGATGAGAAAGGAGTCTGAAGGGAGAGCTAGCGTAGCTGTGATAGGGGGAACAGGATTAGAGGATCTATTTAAGAGTTCAAGTAATATCAATGTTGGAACACCCTACGGTTTTTCGCATGAAATCTCGATATGTGAAATCCAAAAAAGGACAGTTGCCTTTCTACCGAGACATGGGCGCAAACATGATATTCCACCGCATAAAATTAATTATAGAGCTAACATGTATGCGCTTTATAGGCTTGGTGTTGAAAGAATCATAGCGACAAACGCTGTTGGAGCGATAAATCTAAACTTTAAGCCCGGCGACCTTGTAGTTCCACATGATCTCATAGACTTCACGAAGCATCGCCATCTCACATTTTATGATGATGCCCCCGTCATACACATCGATTTTACGGAGCCATACTGCCCCGAAATCCGTAAAATTCTGGTTAAAGAGGCTAAGGAAATAGGTATTGTGCACGATCAAGCCGTTTACGTTTGCACTGAAGGTCCACGTTTTGAAACGCCAGCTGAAATAAATATGTTTAGGGCCTTAGGTTGCGATGTCGTGGGCATGACTGGTATGCCAGAGGCTGTTCTTGCAAGGGAACTTGGAATATGCTATGCAACCCTATGCTTCGTCTCGAATATGGCTGCTGGAATAGCTGGTAGGCTCACCTATGAGGAGGTTTCGGAGACATCGAAAATAGTTATGCCAAAGGTTCGTGAAATCATATTGAAAACAATCATCTCCTTACCTGAAACTAAAAGCTGCCAGTGCTCTTCAGCAGCTAAATTGGGCAGGCAGCAGTAGCTTGGAGGAAAACATATGCTTAAAACTCTGCTATCAATACTTGGCATCTATAAGATCTATGAAAAATGGCTCCAGCACCAAATAAAGGACAAAAAGAAGCCGGAGCACATAGCTATAATATTGGATGGAAACCGCAGGTGGGCGCGGGAGAGCGGCCTTGAACCTTGGATAGGCCACTATTATGGTGCGGATAAAACTAAGGATGTTTTAAAATGGTGTCTCAATCTGGGTGTTAAAAGCGTAACGCTTTATGCTTTCTCAACAGAAAACTTTCAGAGACCCCCCGAAGAAGTTGAGAACATTATGAAAATATTTAGGGAGAAGCTCCACGAGGTTTTGAAGAGCGAGGATATTCATAAGCATAAGGTTAGGGTTAAGGTTATTGGGAGAATTAATCTGCTCCCCGATGATCTGCAGGAGATGATTCGTAGGGTTGAGGAGGAAACAAAGAATTATGGTGAGCATTACTTAAACTTGGCTATAGCCTATGGTGGAAGGGCTGAAATTGTTGATGCGACTAAAAAGATCGCTCAGAAAGTTGCCTTAGGGGAGCTTTCACTTGAAGATATAGATGAAAAAGTCTTTGAGCAACACTTATACACGTCCTTTCTGCCAAAGCAGGATCCAGACCTAATTATAAGAACATCCGGCGAAGAAAGGTTAAGCGGCTTCCTACTTTATCAGTCAGCTTACAGCGAACTATGCTTTTTAGACGTTTATTGGCCGGAGTTTAGGCGCATAGACCTATTAAGAGCTATTAGAACATATCAGAAGCGTAACAGAAGATTTGGCAAATAAAATTTTCCGGTTGTTTCGCCGCAACTCGATTTAAGGTAGAAAATTGATTTTTAGGCTCTTTTCTTGGCGCTAACAATAGATATGACATCTCTATTCTTAAGCACGTAATTTTCTCCAAGTCTCTTTTTCGTTCTAGCGTCCACAGCGTATATGAAGCTCTCGCCCAGCTCAGTATGAATCATGTAAGCTAGCTCCCTAGCAGTAGTATTACTTGAGACCAGCCGAGCTTCCGGTAGAACCCTACCGTAATGATCCGTGAGCTTCTCAGGGTCCTCAACTGGATAAACAACTATCATGTTCAGAAGTTTCTCGAAAGCGGCGTTTATAGCGTCCTGAACGCCGGTTGATCCATACTTGTCGAGAATTTTCTCCTTTATTGCTTTAAGGGCGCTCATCTGTTTATCCGTAATCTTTGAGGGTTCTCTCACCTCAAATCTAGGGTTGCCAGGTACATAATTAATTAGATTCTTTTCAGCAGCTCTTCTTAGGGCTAATTCGGCTTCAGCGCAGCACGGTATAATAATATAGCCAGTTTCCTTAAGTCTCTCAAAATTCTCCTCAGCAAATGGTAGATCCATCTTGTTTGCAGCTATAAGCATGGGCTTCGAAATCCTCCTTAATGCATCAACGAATCTTAAGAAATCATCATCACTCCATCTTGTGGGTTTATCCTCGCTTAGATCGGTGATCTTTAATGCTTCAAGTATATGTTTTCTCTTTATCGCTAAGCCGCTTAGTCTTTCCTCGAGGAGTGATGGTAGGTCAGCGGCTCCTGCCTCAACAGTTCTAGCGATTCTCGGCCAGTCCTTCCTTATAATCTGCGCAAGCCACATGGTTAATTCTCTTTCCAGAAATTTTACGTCCTCAAGGGGATTATGCATTCCAGGCTTTATCAATCTGCCCTCAATATCCGTTGAGCCTGAGGCATCAACTACATGTATAAGGGCATCCGCTTTTCTAATTTCATCTAAAAATTGATTTCCAAGCCCCCTTCCCTGCCATGCGTCTGGAACTAGACCTGCACAATCAATAAGTTCAACTGGTATAAGCCTTACGCCATCTATACATACGGAGTTTACGGGGTTATCTTTAACATTAAACTCCCTACAGACACATTGGGTTTTAAAGTAACCAATGCCCCTATTAGGTTTTATAGTTGTAAATGGGTAGCTCGCAATCTCAACGGTTGCTAATGTAGCGGCGCTAAAAAAAGTAGATTTGCCAACGTTCGGCTTGCCAACGATCCCAACCATCATAAGCTCCAATCTTCCTCCAGAAGTAAATATTAGGTAAAAGCCTAAATGAGCCTTCTGGTGCCAAAAGTTACTGCTTAACTTAAGCCTTGCTTATAAATTTATGTAAATATGTAAGCTGGAAAATGATTAAAAGGTAGTTTTTGGAGGATCCGCTTATATTTCTGTGACAGTCCCCTCCTTAACCATAACTTCACTAAAGGATCCATTAGCATAATATAGTAGGGTTCCTTCTGCTTTACTTTCAACTAGTATTGCCCCGCCTTTTGATTTGCATAAGCTTATCGGGTATCTTGGAATAAAATATTCCTTTAACCCTATCACCGCCCTATTATTCTCAACTGGAGCTAGCGATATTATTTCAACGTTAAGTTCATCAAGGGATAATCTTAAGTTCTCTCCCGACTTAAGAAGGCCGTATTCATCCTTAAACAACTTATAATAGGCATAGTCTCCACGCTTAATATCAAAGGGGAGAGCATCAAGCGATATGAGATCCTCTATTCTTTCCCCTTTTCTATTAACGTTAAATGCCGCTACTAATATGCTCTCTTTAACTCTTGAAGCAATCTTGAGTAGTATAGGCTCATTGTATGGATCCCCAAATAAAACATCTTTCGTAGGCAAAGCGGGCTCATCAACTCTGATCAATCTTCCATCTGGTAAGACAAAGCGCTTGAGCATGTCAATATCTGTCTTCTCAAAATCTCTATCCGTCAAATATATGGGACCACCACTAAATATTCTGGCGACCACATGAACCTTAGCATATGGATCATATGACATGAACATGTCATAGTCTGGGTACGCTATGTGGCTGAATAGTAGGGCATTGTAGGCGCTAAATATTGTGTGAAGTTTTGCGTCAGCCTTCCAGAATGGCACATAATCTATTGATACCCTCATAATATTGCTAAACAAGAAATTGCTGTAATTTTCCGGAGCCATGCTCATGCAATTCAATATGTCTAATCCATTAGCGTATGCGGCTGTCTGCATAGCCAGTTCAACATTTCTGGAAGCTTCGCCTACCATTAAGTCCATATAGTATAGTGCGTGGATAACCCACTGATTATCTATTTTAACGAAGTCTACGCCATTATCTTTTACCCACGAAAAGAACTTTCTATAGAACTCAAAAGCCTCATTTATCATTGGTGGAGGAACATAGCTCTCATTAAACCTAGAGAAATGTCCTTTAACACCTGTTTCCCTAGATAAATTCTCTTCGAAGCCGCTCCAGTGTATATTTATTGTATGCCATAAACCCACTAAATCTACACCCAGGCTCTTTAAGTCTTCAACAACTCCACGTAAACCTTTAGGGAATCTTTCATTTGCGGAAAGCTTCCTGAGAACTCTACGCGGCCACCCATTACGCTTTATTTCATCCTGCCACCCATCATCTATTATAACCCATCCTAAACGGAGACCCCTATTCAGCAAACCGCCAACTATCTTAACAACATTCTCGTGAGAGAGATCCTCAGTTAATAGGGCATTCCAAGAGCACCAGCCAATCTTATCTAAAATTAGAGGGCGCCTCTTTATCTCCCTAGGCTTGAAAGCTACAAAAGAGGACGCAAGGTTAACGCTTTGCTTAACAGCCATGTAGGGATTATCACTAACAGATATTGATGCTATCCAACTTAAATCAACACTATTTATTTCTTTGCCTGGAAAAACCTTAAGCGTTAATTTTGGTTCCACATATGTTGTAGTTTTATCTGTAAGCGTAAGTAAAGCCATATATCTGTCCTTATATTCTGCTAGCAAAAAGATGCTGTAGTAAGGTATATCTTCAGATCCCTCCGATATCACAGGGTACGTCCAGCATGGATATCCGCGCATATACTTATCATGTTCAATATAACCTAATTTTGGAGGATATTCTGGATCATCTGGCGGCTTTAAACCCCTAGGCTCCCTACTTATAGCAACCTGGTTATAGTATCCGAAGGCGCTCGAATAATGTTTGGCGGCATCTCTATGAGTTGTTAACGCTAAAATCTTACTCGGCCTCTCTACATCCAACTTTATCTCTAACAGCACATCGGAATTTAAGTTTCTTAAGGAGGCTATAGAGAAGCCGAGAATACATGTGTTTTTACCAAGAGATGCATAAATATCTATAAGGGCGTCTTGGCATTCATATCTAAAAATCTCAGATTTCCCCTCCATAATTAGACCCCTATATTCGCATGCTACTTTAGATCCATCAGCAAAGATTACTGTGACAGATTTTATCCCTAATGGAAGATCCTCCAATTTGAAGATAGGCTTATTCAAGGCGCATACCACCAATAAAATATCTTTTCCCTAACTTAGAAATCAAAAACTAATATATAAAATGGCTAAGGAATAAAAATTGCAATTACCAGAAGACGGTTTTTGTCGGTTTTCCGGAAAGTACGGCTTCAGTTTCATCTGGTTCAAGCGTTTTTATTACGCCAATCTTGTAATGCCAGTCAAAACAGCAGCAGCGAACAAGCTTAACTTTTTTACCCTTAATTTCCTCAGGAAGTTTTTCGTTCGGTGTACGCTTTGAGAAACCAGTGAGCTCGATAGTGAAAATGCATTTCTCCCACTTTTCTCCTTCCTCATCAGTTACGTACTCACCAGTTCTCTCTATGCTTATAACCTTTCCTTGAAGTTTTCTTATCTTCTCCATCAATTTTTGTTCACCGCTTTATTTTACCCATGATTTACATATGTTTACTCCCTCGACAGCGTCTCTCGCAGCAGCGTCCGCGCCTATCTTCTCAGCAAACTCCCTTGTTATTGGGGCTCCACCAATAATTATCTTCACCCCATCCCTTAAGCCAGCTTCCTTAAGCGCCTTAATAACGTTCTCCATCTCAATCATGGTAGTTGTTAGTAGGGCTGACATACCAACTATGTCTGGATTATGCTCTTTAACGGCTTCCACAAACTTTTCAGGGGGAACATCAACGCCTAAATCTATCACTTCAAAGCCGGCTGCGCTCAGCAACGTTACAACAATATTCTTGCCAATGTCATGCAAGTCGCCCCTGACAGTCCCAATAACAACCTTGCCAATCTTTCTCATCTCGCTGCTCCTAAGATAGGGCTCAAGAACCTTCATACCTTCCTTCATAACCTCGCCAGCCATAATAAGCTCAGCCAAAAAATATTCGTTATGCTCATACTTCTCACCAACAATCTCCATACCCTTAGACATACCTAACATAACAACATCATAAGCCGGTATGCCAGCTTCAACAGCCTCCAAACATAACCTACCGATATTATCGATATCCAAGTTCACAATAGCATCCCTAACCTTACCTAAAATCTCCTCCCTGCTAACCATATTTAACCAGCCTCTTATTGAATATTCTTTTAAAATAGGGTATTTAACTTTTTTATTTTGTCTTGGTGATCGCTTCCCTGCTCATTTTTCCAAATCAAAGTTTCCTCTAATTTTTGGGTTTCTTAGCAGATATAATAATCCTAAGTACGCTGTTGGATTCTTTTATAAACTAAAGTTCAATTTCGATCAAACTGGCGAATTGTTTAACTCTAAGTGTGATAAATGAAAGGAATCCAATTAAATTAAATCTTAACCTGCTTTTCGTGTTAAGATTGCCAAATAATCCCCCTTTCTAAGAGTTACTAGTTTAGTGAAATATAGATTGCTTCCCAACTTTTCATATGTAATTTCTTTATTCGAAGTGATTGCCCTTATCACCTCCATATCCTTTAGAAATGGCAAATTAAGCGCTTTAATCTCGAGATTCCCATACTTAACTACTATTACCACTTCTCCTGCCTTTATCTCAAATATTCCCCAGCCTGTTTCAGTTGACCAAAAGCATCTAAAAGTTTCATTAATGATTCTCTGTGGGTTAAACTCCATTTCACCTTTTGTTGCATCAAATTTGAAGCCGCTGAGCGCTAGTAGCAGCACGTATGATGCCATAGAACGTGCATAATTGCTCCCACACTCTATTTCATTCCATGGATTCCTCTTTTCCCCATCATATCTATCCCTAACGGCTTTAACTATTTCTAGCCCCTCATCAATTAATCCCTCCTGAATCATATGTGATGCGACAGCATACTCTGTTCCACACCAAGTTTCTTCAGCGTATGGAATAGGTATAACTGGTTTATATTTCCCTTCAGGCCAGCTGCAGATTATTGTTCCTGCCTCATCGTTTAAGCTGAATATTCTGCATGGATTGAAGAAGTTGCGCACGCTCCTTTTGAAGTTATATTTGTAAATGGACTTTAAAGCGCTCTTAACTTTCTCTCTATCAAATATTTCGCCTAGTCCGCATATGTTGGCATGCCATTGGGCTAGCACTTGATCAATATGGCATCCCTCACCAATCTGGTATTTTATTTCCTTGTGCTCATCATCCCAATAATAACCTATAACGCCTGGATCTGCGGAGCTATATTCTTCAAGGATCGTCTTATCCTTTAGGTTAATGATCTGATGGAAGTATTCACCATTAAATAGGTTCTCCTCAACCCAACGTTTACCTTTACTGAAGATCTCTTTATACTCCCTGGCCTTTTCACTTTCACCTAAATATTCAGCTATCTCGGCTCCGGCTTTCAGGGCCGCAAGATATAATCCGGTTAACCAAGAGTTTGGACCAAAGAGTTCTATATCAAGTGTGTTATGTTGGCGTCCCTCTAAGACGCCATCTCTATTGATATCCCATTTATCCTCATTTGTTTCAGACCACGCATACTCTATTGACTTCTTTATCGACTGCCAATTAGATTTAAGCCATTCATCATCTCCAGTAAACTTCCAGTAGGCATAAGCCCTAATCACGCTGCAGAATTGCCCGTCCGCAGCTGCATGTGGAAAGTTGCATTGCCCTCGGCCCAAAGGTAATTGTAAACGGAAGCTTATTCGCCCATCCTCACGCTGATCATATTTGTAGTGTAGGTCCCACATTGTCCGATCGAGTTTCGGGAATAGGAATAAGGGTGCGTATGCGTAGCTCCATACGTGCATGCAGATTCCTTCACAGCAACCGGAGTTCGGATGGCAGCCCTCAAACCCATAAAGTGAACCGTCCTCTAAGCGTAAAACTGTGGGTGACTTAAGTATTGAAATGTTGGCTGAAACGGCATCAATCACGAAGAATGGTAGTGTTGAAGTAAATAGGCTGTTTCTGAAGGCAAGAGTCTCCTCATATAACCTGTCCCAGTTTTTCAGGCAGTAGAAGGCTGTTTCAACGGAACCCTTAAAGATTTTAGCGTAATAGTTTTTCCATACCGTCGGTTTCTCAGTCTCTTCCGGTTTCCAATAGTTGTAGCAGTTCGGGAAATTCCAGGATATTATAAATCTAGCTCTTCCAGTCTCCTTAGATTTAACGTTTATATGCGCTGCAAGAATAGCGAAATCTCTAATTCCCTCCTGAGGCTGCAGATAGCTGCGATTCTCAAATTTTCCAGTTGATGTGAAATTCCTCCAGTAAACGTGGAGTCCATCAAACCATGATCCTCTAAACCCATACTCCTGATAGCTAACATCCGAGGCATCTGTTGCTATTGTTAAATCTCCAAAGTCCGGATCATTCTCCTTAAATTTTGTTGATGACATCTTTATAAAGTGAACTCCCCCTCTTTCTCCATAATTATTAACCGTTGTTCCAGCTGGTAATGGATTTTGAACGACAAGACAAATAGTATATGTGATCTCTTGCCCGCTTGTATTTTCAATTTCAATTTCAAAAAAAGCAGCCGGTGTGCTTGAGTCTAAGTCGTTAAGTGGAATAAATGGATTAAATGCTGTCATCTGAACCTTCCCCGGAAACCTTTCATCTGAGAATCTTATCTTAGCGATTGGATATGTGCCTTCAAACTCAAAGTCCCTGAAATGTGGTAAGCCAGCCATATAACCTATTGGTGGTCCGAAACCAAATGACTGGAACGCTGGCTTATTAAATTCGCCCATATATGGGGGTGGTAGATCACCATTTAGAATACGAGCATCTAATAATCTTCCGTTAACTTCAGCCTTTATGGCAAAGTGTGAAATACCATTTATGCCCCCCTTATTCGGCCTATTAAATATCTCCCAATCTATAAGTCGACCATTACCAGCCAACCCTATACAACCAGTTCCAATGCCGCCAATTGGAAAAGAAATTTCTCTAGCCTTATTCTTCCTATAAACGAATCGTGGAAAAACCATTGTGGGCCCTCCCTAAAACTTCTCCAAATGGTGATCTCTTAAATACATTAAAAGTAATGATGGCTTTCAAAAAATTTAAGCTTTTGAATTATTTCCCATTTCTCAGCGATTGAAGAAACAAAACCGCTGCTGGAAAAAATGTTAAAGACGTCTTAAAGCTGCGTGCCCCCTAATTTAAGCGCTTATATAACTCCTTTAAGCATTCTGGGGAAGTCTAAAATACTCTGGAAGGAGATCTTTTAGATTTTTAGGAGATCCTTTTTACTTTCTCTAGGAAGATCTCAACATCCTCTATTGCCTCAGCTACATGCCCTCTTGTAGCCCAGCCCTCATAGAAGTTTGTATGCATGGAGCTTGCGGATCTCCAAAGCCTGCCAAGATCTTTGTCCCCTGTTTCCCTCGCAAGTTTATCCACGTATTCCCAAAGCTCCCCGTGGCTTTTAAGCTTCAAGCCCCCCGTTTATAAGCTAGACCTTTCAGGGCAAGCGCAGCGGCGCCCCAAGCCTTCTCACCCGCCTGTCTCAAGTCTCCCTTAGCCAGCTCATCCTTGGCCTGCCTTATTAGGGCTTCTGAAGCCCCCAAGTAAGATTCAGCTAGGCTGTCTGGATCAACCGACTCAATTATCAAGCTTAAAACATAACTTTCAACCGAAAAACCCTGAGTCTCAGCCACGTCCCTCAATTTTCCATAAACTTTTTCGGGGATAATTATGGTAGCCATCTTAAGTCAATTTAAAGTATACTAATTATATTGTATATCAATTTTTTTCCATCGCCCAGTGAAAGTCGCCCGCCTAACCTCACCTACTAAAAGAGCAATTAAAGTTAGGTTCATGCTGAGAGTTTTCTGATGTTGAGAGGTGGGAAGGGCTTAACATTCTTGAATTAGGCTACGGCTTCTATGACTTTTCTAGAGAAATATATCATGAGAATCCTAACAACACGTTTATAGGTGTTAAGATAAATCCTAAAGTTCATGAAATTGTTAATAAAATTTTTCGTTCAGAACAATACTGGTGGATTTCCTCCTATGGAAGTCCGATGAAAGTTTCGATGTTGTTATGGGTAACTACGGCATTATAGGTTCTAGGCGCTACCCAATACGAGTGCCTCCGGAAGTAAAGGAAAAAAATAGGCTACTAAAAGCTAGATTCGATTCTAACCTAAATATCTATTGAATAAGTCCATTCCTGGAGATAAATTTTTAAATCAGAGGTCTCTGATATTATCTTGAAAATACGAATAAATGGAAATATGATTCATCCAGATATGCGTGAAAGCGAAGCGGGGTGGGGTAGCCAGGTTAACCCGCTGGGCTCATAACCCAGAGATCGGTCGTTCAAATCGACCCCCCGCTACCAACATCATTGTGAGAGGTCGTAAAACCTAGGGAAAGGCCTAAAAATTTTGGGATTTTAGGGGTAACCCCCTTCAGCCTTTTCCTCTTTTCGGTCCTCCAAAGAACCAGAATAGCGCTATCATGAATATTACTGCTATTAATGCTATGAAGAATAGGGCTATGCCTGCTATATTGAATGGGTTCGCTAACCAGTTTTAGATGCCGCGTATAAATGCCGTAAATAGATCCGTGTATTTAAGGATGCCCAAATAAAGTATCTGCAAAGCTAAATTGACGGTCTTAACGCTACAATATAATTGGTTAAAGCAACATAGCTTTGCATACTAAGTGACCAAAAACTGTGTTTAAAGGCGCCATAAGACTGAAATCTGCTATAAAAAATACCGTGAAAAAGCAAATTCTTTCAGCGTCAGCAATAAGAAATATTCTTAACTAGAGGAACATATTAAACGTTCATGGGGAAAATAAAAATGAAAATGAATAAGATGGTGAAATACCTGAATATTTCTGATGATTATCAAGTGCCTGACACGATGCAAGCTATTGTTTTGTTTGGCATTAAAGAAGAGAACTTAAAGCTGGCTACCGTTGAAGTTCCCAAGTGCGGTGATAATGAGATATTAGCTGGGGTTGATTGTCTAGATGCGCCTATTATGAGAGTTGCTGGCGCCGATGCGCTGATACCAATGAGCCCTGCACTTGAGACTGAGGTAATACCGAGTAAAGAGAAAATTAAAATTATAGAAGAAGCTGTTAAGAAAATAATCTAATCGAGGGGGGATAATGGTTACCGAAATAATAATGCCTAAACTCGGCCAAACCATGGAGAAAGGGAAGATAGTCAGATGGTTGAAAAAGGAAGGCGAGAGAGTAAATAAAGGAGAAGTGATTCTGGAGATCGAGACGGATAAAGCTGTCCTTGAAGTTGAAGCGAGGGACTCTGGTATCCTCAAGAAGATATTGGCGAAGGAGGGGGATGTTGTTCCGGTGGCGCAGGTTATAGGCTATATAACTAGGGAGGGAGAAGATATTCCTGAGATATCTTTGGAGGAAAAGGGCGAAGCTACTCAAGCAGCTACACATGCAGCTGAAACCGCTGAGATTCCAAGAGAAGCTGAGGGAAAAGTTGAAAGGGAAATAAAGGCGTCTCCATTGGCGAAGAAGATAGCCAAAGAGAGGGGCATCGACCTAATTCAGATAGCTGGAACTGGTCCTGGTGGGAGGATAACTGAGAAAGATGTTCTGGAGTATATAGCGAGGATGGAGGCGAAGAAACCCGCTGCTGCAGTTCCTAGAGAGGAGGTTATAATAGCTCCGCCGCCTGAAGAGTTTCAAATTGTTCCAATTTCAGGTATGCGTGGAGCCATAGCTAAGAAAATGACTTATAGTAAGGCGAATATTCCACACTTCTATATCGGCGTCGAAGTTGATATGACTGAGGCTGCGAGATTAAGGGATGAGTTGATGCCTATAATCGAATCTAAGGTTGGTGTCCGCCTCTCCTTCACCCACATGATAGTGAGAGCTGTTGCCCTTGCTTTAAGAGAATATCCTCAACTCAACGCGATATGTGATGGAGAGAACATAAAAATTTCAAAGAACATTAACATCGGAATAGCCGTTGGATTAGAAGATGGACTAATAGTTCCAGTCTTAAAGAACGCTGATTCCTTAGATTTAGCCCAGACAGCCGCTAAAGTTGAGAAGCTGGTTTCAAAGGCTCGGGAAAAAAGGCTCAGCGAGGATGAATTTACTGGCGGCTCTTTCACTATCTCCAATTTAGGCATATTTGATGTAGACTCGTTTACAGCTATAATAAATCCACCTGAAGTGGCGATACTTGCAATCGGCAAAATAAAGGATAAACCTGCCGTTGTTAATGGGGAGATTAAGGTTAGGAAGATGATGAATCTTGTGTTGTCAGCTGATCATAGAGCTGTTGATGGGGTCATCGCAGCAAGGTTTTTAAACAGAGTTAAGACATTGCTTGAAAAACCCTATAGTCTTCTCCTTTTATAGCCATCATTTCTCTCTTGAGTGGTTAGCGTGCCATTCTGGAGACTGCTGGATTCAGAGATAACTTATGACGCTGCGCAAAATCTTGCTATTGAGGAAGCTATTCTTCAGGCTAAAATTAAGGGTTTTGTTCCACCAACTATAAGATTTTGGAGGAACAGGCGCGCTGTTATAGTTGGCTATTCTCAAGACGTTTATGCTGAAGTTAATTTAGAGGTGTGTGCTAGAGAGGGCATCCAAGTCGTTAGAAGATTTTCCGGCGGAGGGGCTGTCTATCATGATTTAGGCAACTTGAATTACACCATAGTTATGGATACGGATGATCCGTTAGTAAGAGGTCTCGACGTAGAAAAATCCTATAGAGTTTTATGTTCAGGAGTTGTTCAAGGGCTGAAGTATCTTGGATTCAATTCTAATGAGGTCGCCTTGATTTCGCCTGGCAACATATTTATACGTGGGAAGAAGGTTTCCGGCTCCGCTCAATTAAGGAGTAGGAATGCTATATTGCACCATGGGACCCTGCTGGTTAATTCGGATATAAAGATGCTGGAAAGTGTTCTAGCAGTTTATGATGAAAAGTTGAGGAAAAACTGTTCAAGTGCATGCAGCCCAACAACAAGAGTCAGCGATGAATTGGGACGAGAGGTGGGCATCTCAGAAATTAAAAGAGTGCTGATTAAAGGATTTGAGGAATCTTTCAAAATAAACTTAAAGGTTGAAGACATAACGCGGCTAGAAGAGGAGTGCGCATCCAGAATTTATCGCGAGAAATATTCAAGAAATGGCGGATATTTAATTTTAGGGTAAATCTTAAGTTTTCAGATGCAAGTTTTCCAAGCTAAATAGTTTCTCGTAGACCAATTTTCAATACGCACATAATATAACCTTGCTTTTATTCGCATGTTAAGGGGAAATTTTATGGAAATTTAACTCCGTCATAGTCCCCTCTTATTCACCAGATATAGGATTTGGTCTCTAAGTCTCTTTAATACTTCGTTTCTTGGAATACCGTTTTCATCCATCCTCCAGCGGAGTAGTACTCGTCAAGCATAGCTTTAAGTTCTTCTGGGCTAATAGTGTCGCTTAGTATCCCACCTCTTTAAGCCCCTTATCTAATATTAAGCCACTAAATGTAAGTCATCCAATTTGGGTCTGCCTTTTATACTAGTGAAGTTGGGTCTTACAAATAATAGCATAGCTATAACCTATGATCTCTCCCGCAAGCATCAGTCTGGAAGTTTTGGACTCTATTGCCTTTCATACTAGTTATAAACTAGAATCGTGAAAGAGGGAACTGCCACCAAGTATGGTGGATGAACTATAAGCCTTGGCTACTCAGCATTTACAGGTAGCTGAACATAACCGCTAATATTGAGCCCAATAAATTTTATGGCGTAGAAGAGGGACGTGGCAACTTAAGGTTTATATGTTTTCTAGTTTGAGTTTTTCTTATGTTAAGTATTAGGTCTTTGGTTGAGGAGATGGGTGTTTTTGAGAGGAACAAGGTTCCGTTGGAGCTTAAGATTCTTGGCTTAGCGTTCTACGTTCAGCTTTCAAGCCTTAGGAGGGCTGCTAGGGCGCTTTCTGAGGTTCATAGGGTTTCTAAGACTGCTGTTTGGAAGTGGGTTAGGAAGTTTAGTGAGAAGGTTAATGTTAAGCCTTCCAGAATGTTTAGGAGTTTCATAGCCTTAGATGAGACATGCGTTAAAGTTAATGGGTTAGAATACTGGGTCTATGCTGCGATAGACGTTGATAGGAACGAGATACTGTCTATGAGGGTTTACCCATCAAGGAATGCATTAGCCGCAGAGCGGTTCATACGTGAGGCCCTAAAGTACTGTGAGGGAAAGCCTACATTCATAGTTGATAATGCTCCATGGCTCAAGCAGAGCCTGGAGGAGCTCGGCCTACAATACAATGCTGAGTCCTTTCGGTGACAGAAGCCTAATAGAATCCATATACTCATCATTCAAGCAGAGAACAAAAGCCTTCTTCAACAACATAACATCAAACCCGCTCAATAAACAAGAGCGAAAGATATAGAAGGTCAATAGCATGCTGGAACCTAACAATAAAACTATTCACACTATACTACAACCACCTAAGGAGGTGAACTTAAGTTGCCTAGAAGAGAGAATATACAATTATATTGTTACTGAAAAGCCAGTCCTTCAAACATATGATGGATAATTTATATTTTTAAGTCTTAATTATCTAGCTTAGTTCATGCGTCTATAATGCCGTTAGGGAGGATGTTATGGTATGGCTGGAATCAAATTGGGTCTAATAATTCCTTTAAAAGAAAAACCTGATGAAGAAATAGAAAAGGTTTTCAGGTATGGTTTCCCAACATGTCAAGTTTCATGCTGGAACGTAAACCTCTATAAAAGTGAGGTTGCCCGTTCACTCAGAAAGTCAGCCAGTGAGTATGGGATTGAAATTACAGCTATATGGGCTGGGCTGCCTGGCAGGTATGTTTGGAATTTTATGGATGGCCCAAATACAATTGGGTTAGTTCCTCTAGAGACAAGGGAGATTCGCCTAAAAGCTTTGGAAAAGACCTCTGACTTTACGAGGGAAGCTGGTGTTGAAAATATAATTACACATGTAGGGTTTATACCGGAAAACCCTAGAGACCCAATTTATATTTCACTCATAGATGTATTGAAGTATGTGGCTAAATTCTGTGCCAATAATGGGCAATTTTTCCTCTTTGAAACTGGACAAGAGACCCCTATAACTCTCCTTAGAACAATAGAGGATGTTGGAGCTGAAAATCTTGGGGTGAACTTTGACCCCGCAAATCTTCTAATGTATGGGAAGGCTAACCCAATTGACGCATTAGATATTCTGGGTAGGTACGTTCGAGGTGTTCATGCGAAAGATGGTGAATATCCAACTAACGGGCGAGAGCTAGGAAAAGAGAAGCCTCTAGGCGAGGGGAAAGTGAATTTTCCGCTTTTCATTTTGAAGCTTAAGATGCTAAATTACGCTGGAGCGATAACAATAGAGCGAGAGATAAGCGGGTCTCAACAAATAAAAGACATTTTAAGGGCTAAAGAAATCTTAGAGAATTTACTCAAATAAGGCTCCTATTAATAGCGTTGCCTCTTAAATATATTGCTTCTGAATTTGCTTCCATAGGGTAAACTTTCCATTATATTAACTCAGCGGAAGTGGAACAAAAATTTTTGAACGCCTTTTTTAATTTATGATGCTTTGTGGCTTAATTATTTTAACGGTTATTTTTCGTCCCTTTTCCGCTTCTGGAAGTTTTTCAGCCATATTGATAGAGGATGAAATCTTCCTCCCCCT
>Ga0185307_1000851_pt1 | contig 18083 bp, 24 predicted proteins | sample LHCtaG_FD_128010 | JGI IMG/M metagenome (GOLD analysis project Ga0185307, IMG submission 128010) | Hot spring microbial communities from Little Hot Creek, USA to study Microbial Dark Matter (Phase II) - LHC4sed_matched (SPADES... | ecosystem: Environmental > Aquatic > Thermal springs > Hot... | reverse complement strand
TTAAAGGAATAATTTATAACGAAAAAGAACATTTAGAACATCTAACTAAGTTTTTTAACAACCTAAGATAGGTTTTATAACTTGTAAGAATAAAATTTTTGTTGCAATATCTGCGTCACAGTTCAGTTCCTTATCTAACTAAGTTCTCTTATAGAAAACGATGGCGTTTTTTAATTGATTTTTGTTCTGCGTTGAAAAAAGTTATTATTGTTGCTAAAACAAGAGTTTGTTAAACAAATTTTTGTAGGACAACATGGTGAGTTTTTGTATTATATAATAAAAATCATATTAAGCTTGAATTTAACAAAGAATTTTTGTAGTTAAAAAACTATCAATTTTTTTTCAAAGGAGGAAAAATATGGAACTAAAGTTACAAAGGGAAAAGTTTTTATCAGCATTACATCTATTAGAACCTATTGTAAGTGCTCATACTGGTTTGCCTATAACACCTGATGTTTTAATTTCTACAGATGGTAAAGACAACTGTAAATTAATAGCTACTGATATTGAAACAGCGTTAAGAATTGAGCTTAGGTGCGAAGTTATTTCTGAAGGTGAAATTTGTATCCCAGCAAAAAAATTAATCGCAGCAGTAAAAGAACTTGATGAAAATGAAATTATTTTAAAAACACAGGATGAAAAAACTCCTGTAGCATATATATATTGTGGTAAAGTAAAACATACTTTTATTGGACAACCGGCAAAGAATCATCCTGGTATGCCAAAATATGACGAAAAAGAAGTGAAGTCATCACAGGTTGTTATTCCAACAGAGGTTTTGTTAGATGCGTTTGTTAAAACAGTATTTGCTGTCTCAAAAGAAGAAACAAGATATTACCTTAACGGTGTGTATGTTAATATACAAAAAGATTTGGTAAAATTTGTTGCTACAGATGGTCGTAGACTAGCATATATAACAAAAAATATTCCTTCAAGTAAAGTTGTAGTTTCCGGAATTATTCCATCAAAATCTGTAGAACGTGTAATTGATATTCTCGAAGAAACTGAAGAAAAAAATTGTAAAATTGCTATTTCTCAAGAACATTTTGTTTTTGAAGTTGACAATATGTGTTTTGTAAGCAGGTTAGTACAAGGTGATTTTCCTGCATATGAACAAGTTATTCCTAAAATTACAACTACAATGTCTTTACCAGTCAAAACTTTAATTAAAGGTATTAAACAAGTATCATGGGTAACAGGTGAAAAAGGATTTGGGATAAAATTTTTGATAACCAAAGGCGGAATAAAAATTTCTTCAGCAGTAGAATCTGTTGGTATTGCAGAAGTTGAGCTTGATGCAAATTATGCTGGGAAAGATGTCGAAGTTAAATTTGAACCTTCATATATACTAGATATGCTTTCTGTGCTTGAGAAAGATGTTGATGTTATAGTAGGTATTAACGAACCAACTTCACCATGGACTTTCTATCCTTCAGATGATAAAAATTATTTATATATTCTTATGCCTATGAAATTATGATAAATCTTTTACATACATTCTTTTCAAAAAGCACTTTTCTTATGAAAGATTTTGTTAAATCAGCAGATGTTTTAAAAAAAATTTTTTATAACTTAGGTATTTCTGAAAATTTGACAAAGTTATACTTTATTTGGGAAGAAGTTGTAGGTCCTAAACTTGCTAAAAAAATTCAACTTTGTGGTGTTAAAAAAGATGTTTTATTGGTAACTGTAGAAACACCAGCACATCATCATTATTTAAAATTGCATAAAAAAGATTGGTTAGAAAAAATAAATAAGATGTGTTCTAAAGAATCAGAAGTTGTTTATAATGATATAAAAGTTATCAGGTTATGACTGACAAAAAATTGTTTGGTACAGATGGTATTCGTGGTATTGCAGGTGAGTTTCCTTTAGACAAACAGTTTATTACTATTATTGGTAATTGTTCTGCGTATTATCTTAAAAAAATTTTTGCTGTTAAAAAAGCAATTATTGGATGGGATACAAGAGAATCAAGTGAATGGATTGCAAAGTTGTTGATAAACTCGTTTATAAAAAACGGTTTCAATATATATTGTGCAGAAGTTTTTACTACAGGCGGTATCGCATTTTTATGTAAAAAAAATAATGCAGTAGGAATAGTTGTTTCTGCATCACATAATCCTTATCAATATAACGGAATAAAATTTTTATCACCAGCAGGAGTTAAAATTTCAGTTGAAACTGAGGAAGAAATTGAGAAATTAATTTTTTCTAACAAAAAAATAAAGGTAGATAAAACCGCCTGTGGTAAAATTGTCCCATATAAACATGAAGCAGAAAAAATTTATTTTGATTTCCTTACTGAAAGATTGAAAGAAATTTGTTCTTCATTTCCAATTGACAGTTTATCTTTAGTTGTAGATTGTGGGAACGGTGCAACAAGTATGTTGGTGCCTAAACTGTTTAAAAAAATTTTTTCAAAAGTAAGATTCATAAACATTAATCCGAACGGGAAAAATATAAATAAAAACTGTGGAGCATTATATCCCGAAGTTATAAAAAGAGAACTTAATAATGATGAAATAGGTATAGTTTTCGATGGTGATGCTGACAGAGTTATATTTGTAGACGAAAAGAAAAATATTCGCGATGGTGATTATATTATAGGTATTTTAGCAAACGAATATAAAAAGAATAAAAAGTTAAAAAACTCGTTAGTAGTTGTTTCTGTTATGTCAAATTTAGGATTGTTAAAATTTTTATGGTCTAAAAATATAAAAGTTATCCAGTGTCCTGTTGGAGATAAATATGTGTCTGAATATTTGTCACAATATGGTGGCAATCTTGGTGGTGAACAAGCAGGACATATTGTTTTATATGATCTGTTGCAAACAGGTGATGGTGTGTTGACTGCTTTTGAAGTTATTAAAACAATGTTGGTTAATAAGAAAAAATTATATCAACTTTGTAGTATATTCAAAAAATATCCGCAAATTATAAAAAATGTGGAAACACAATTAAAACCGCCAATAGAAAAAATTTTTGATAAAAAATTGTTGTGTGATTTAGAGAAAAAAATAGATGGTAGAATTGTTTTACGATATTCAGGTACCGAGCCTTTGTTTAGAATAATGGTTGAAGGAAAAAATAAAATAAGTGTTGAAAAAACAGCAAACTTTTTAGCAAACAAGTTTTTAGAATATGTAAATTCTTGTAGATAAAAAGTTTTATGGTAAAATTAGGTGTTAATATAGATCATATAGCAACATTGAGACAACAACGAAAAGTTGGTTATCCATCTGTTATTGAAGCAGCAAAAATTGTTGAACGATGTGGTGTACACCAAATCACTGTCCATCTTAGAGAAGATAGAAGACATATCCAGGATGAAGATGTGATACAGTTAAAAAAAATTCTTAAGATACCATTAAATCTTGAGATGTCGTTAAACAAACAGATTGTAGATTTTGCGTTGGAAGTCAAACCAGATGAAGTATGTATTGTTCCTGAAAGAAGAAGAGAGTTAACAACTGAAGGTGGGTTAGATGTTGAAAAAAATTATAAAAGATTAAAAGAAGTAATATCAAAACTTAAACAACGAGGGATTATTGTAAGTTTGTTTATTGAACCTGATATAAAAGCAATAAAGTTAGCAAAAGAGTTGCAAGCAGATGCTGTTGAATTACATACAGGGAGATATTCATTGTGTAAGGTTGGTTCAAAAAAATTTTATAAAGAGCTTGAAAGATTAAAAAAGGCAGCTGAATATGTTGTAAAAGAAGGTTTAATACTTAATGCAGGTCATGGTCTTGATTATAATAATGTAAAACCAATTGCTGAGATTAAAGGTATGAATACTTTAAATATTGGTTTTTCAATTATATCACGAGCAGTGTTTGTAGGTTTAGAGAACGCAGTAAAAGAAATGTTAATGTTAATAAAAAATAAATAAAAAAATGTGTGGAATAATAGGTTATGTAGGTAAGAAACACATTTTAGATGTCTTAACAAACGGGCTTAAAAAACTTGAATATCGTGGATATGATTCTAGTGGTCTTGCTGTGTTAGAAGAAACAAATATTTTATTTCATCGTGCTGTAGGTAAAGTTGATAATATGGTTTCTACACTGCCAGAAAAATTTAAAAAAGTTTATAATAACAAACAACAAAACGATAAAGTTTATACAGGTGTGGCTCATACAAGATGGGCAACTCATGGGAAACCTACAGAAGAAAATGCTCACCCACATACTGATTGTAAAAAAGAATTTGTGATTGTTCATAATGGTATAATAGAAAATTTTGTTCAGTTAAAATCAAAATTAGTTCACCATAAATTTTCATCTCAGACAGATACAGAAGTTATTGTTCATTTAGTAGAAGAAAAATATAAACTTTATAAAGATATTCTTAAAGCGTTAAATGAAACAATAAAAATGTTAGAAGGTTCTTTTGCTATTGTTTTATTATCAAAACATGAGCCAAAAAAATTGTTTTTTGCACGACAGGATTCACCTTTGATTGTTGGTATAGGTGATGACGAGAAAATAATTGCGTCTGACGTTTTAGCAATGTTGGATTATACGAACAAATTTATATTTTTAGAAAATGGCGATTATGGTTATGTGACAAAAGATGAAGTTAAAATTTTTAATATTTATAGAAATAGAGAAGAAAAAAGAACTGTTCAAATAGTGAATTGGTCAGCGCAGATGGCACAAAAAAGTGGTTTCAAACATTTTATGTTGAAAGAAATATATGAACAACCACAGGTTTTAAGAGAAAACATTGTATCACGAGTTTTTGATGGAGATATTATTTTTGATGAAGAAATTAAATTAGATAAAAAATTTTTAAAAAATGCAAAAAAGATTTTGATAATAGGGTGTGGGACATCATATCATGCTGGGTTGGTTTGCAAATATTTTTTTGAAAATATACTTAGGATACCTACTGAAGTTGATATAGGTTCTGAATTTAGGTACAGAAATTTTGTTTTTGAGAAAGATACTTTAGCAATTTTTATTTCGCAATCAGGTGAAACAGCTGATACTTTAGCATCATTAAGAATCGTTAAACAAAAAGGGATTCCAACAATAGGTATTTGTAATGTTATAGGTTCATCCTTGTATCGTGAGGTAGATACAACTATATATACAAAATGTGGTCCTGAGATAGGTGTTGCATCAACAAAGGCATTCTTAGGCCAACTTGTATGTCTTTATTTATTTGGTTTATATCTTGCAAAAATTAAAAAAACAATTTCAAAAGATAGATATTCAGAACTTATTTCAAATTTAGCAAAAACACCAACTTATATAGAAAGAATTCTTTCTGATACATCTTATATAAAATTTCTTGCAGAACAGTTTTATACAAAACACGATTTTTTATATTTAGCTCGTGGTATAAACTATCCTATAGCATTAGAAGGTGCACTTAAACTTAAAGAGATATCCTATATTCATGCAGAAGGATATCCAGCAGGTGAGATGAAACACGGACCCATTGCTTTAATTGATAAAGACACACCTGTTGTTGTTATAGCAACAAAAGGTGCGTTATTACAAAAAGTTTTTTCTAACCTTGAAGAAGTAAAATCTCGTCAAGCAAAAGTTATTGCTTTAACAAATTATGATATTTCATCAAAAAGCATAGATTATAAAATAGAAGTACCATATACAGATGAACTTATCTCACCTATAATAAATGTTGTTCCACTTCAACTTTTAGCTTATTATATTGCAGATATGTTAGGTAGAGATATTGACCAACCACGAAATTTAGCAAAAAGTGTTACTGTGGAATAAGTTCATTCCGAAAGGCGAATTACAGTACCTGTTTTTCTTGTATGGTTATATGCTAAGTTAATTAAATAAAAAAGAATAAAACTGTATACAATACATAAAACAAATCCTTTCAATAATCCATATCTGAAATTTTCTTCAAAACCGTATCCTTTTCTAAAATATTCTAAAAAATAAGTTAGAGGAATGAATTCTGATATTCTTATTAACCATTTTGGTAAAATACTTACAGGATAATAAATACCAGAAATTAGCATTGTTAATATAGACACAGACCACGCTAAAATATCAATTTTTTGTCCATAAAGAAGGATAAAAAAATTCACAAACATTCCTAAAATTAATCCGGTTAAGAATATTCCTAAAAGAGAAACTATTACATAGTTTATTTTTGGTAAACAGAATCCAAATAAATAATGAGAAATTATTGAAAGTAATAAAAATACTATAAAACCACGAATGGTGCCAACTATCCAACTGCCAAAAATATAATGATAATGTTCTGTAGGAGTAATAAAAATTTGTTTTATACTTTTTGACCAAATTTCATATAACAGTCCATATGACACTTCAAGTTGTGTAACTTGTAGGACACCTGAAGTTATCGTTCCTGTAAGTAAAAAAGAGAGTAGTTGTTTATCTAATTGTAAAAATGTAGACATCATACCTATTGATAAGATTCCAATAACTGGCCAAAAAAGAATGTCAAAAAAAGTAAATATGTTTCTTATTGCAAAGATATAATTTCTGTATATATAAGCAAAAATTTTTAGAAATTCTTTTTTCATAAATGTGCTAGTTTTAAAAATGCATCTTCAAGATTTGTTGTTTTCGTACTTTTATAAATTTCTTCTATACTACCAATAGTAAGAATTGTACCATTGCTAATAAATGCAACTCTATCAGCAAGTTCCTCTGCTTCTTTCATATAATGCGTAGTAAGGATTATAGTGGTATTATTTTCGTGTTTAATTTTTTTGATAAACTGTCTGATTTTTATAGAAACTTCAGGGTCTAACCCTAAGGTAGGTTCGTCCAATAGCAGGATGTCTGGTTCGTTAATTAAGGATTTTGCTAATACAAGCCGTTGTTTGGTACCGGTTGATAACTCGTCAAACCGCACATCTGCATATTTCTCAAGTTCAAAAATTGATATATATTTATCAACTTGTTGTGAAAGTTTTTTTCCTGATATACCATAAAGTAGTCCATAGAATTTTAAAATTTCTTTTACTGTCATACACCAAGGAAAATTGGGATTACCAGAACACATATTCATTCTTTTTTTGATTTTTTCTGGGACATATTTTTTTAGTTTTGTTCCTAAAATAAAAACTTCGCCATTGTCAGGAAGAATTTGTCCTATTATAATATTTAACAATGTTGTTTTTCCTGAACCATTTGGCCCTAATAAAGTAAAAATTTCATTTTGATAAATTTCTAATGAAACATTATATATAGCTTTTGTTTTTCTTTTTCTTAAGAATAAAGAAGAAGTGTATGTTTTTGAAATATTTCTAAGTTGTATAACAACTTGTTTCGTCATAGATATGATTTTATTATTTCAGGAATTATTATTCAAGATTTTTGTTACATTCTTAAACTTGAAAAATAGGAATATTTTTAATAAAAAATCAAATATGGTTATTACAAGATTACATATTTTAATCTTTTCTACTATATTTTTTATTTTGTTGAACACAAAAGATGTTTTTGAAGAAAAAATTGTTTTTGGTGAACCTGTTTTTGTAAAAAAAGTAGCGTTAACTTTTGATGATGGTCCACACCCTTATTTTACTGAAAATATACTAGAAATAATTTCAAAATATAACATAAAAGCAACATTTTTTTTAGTAGGAATACAGGCAGAAAAATATCCCCAGTTGGTTAAGTTGTTAGCAGAAAACGAACGGTGTAAAATTGGAAATCATACTTATTCACATAAAAATCTTACAAAGTTATCCGATTTAGAAATACTTAATGAATTAAAAACTACACAAGAAATTTTAAATTCTATAAGTGGGAAAAAAAATGTTATTTCTTATTTTCGTCCTCCAGGAGGACATTATAATGATAAAGTCTTAAATATAGCTGATAAATTAAATCTTAAAATAGTTTTGTGGAGTATATTCACAAATGATCACAGTGAGAAAATTACTGAAAAAGAATTAATAAGTAAAATTACAGCATCTTTGTCTTCAGATAAAGAAATAATTTTACTTCATTCTGGTAGTATAACGACTCTGAAGTGTTTACCAAAAATAATAGAAATTTTGAAAGAAAAAAATTATGAATTTGTTACTATAGATGAGATATTAGAAGATGAAACCTATATTGTCAATTGATTATGGTGAAAAACGTATTGGGTTAGCAATATCTGATGAACTACATCTTTTAGCACATCCTTTGAAAACTATAAAAAATGATAAAACTGTTTTTGAACAAATTTTGAAAATTGTTAAAGAATACAATGTTGATAAAATTGTAGTTGGGTATCCTGTTTGGGATAAAGATACAGATATTGTTAAAAAAATTGAGGATTTTGTGAATAAGTTAAAAAAAGTTGTAGAACTAAAAATAGAATTTATAAATGAGATGTATAGTACAAAAATTGCGTGTGAAAAACTTTCTTCATTAGGTAAAAAATATAAAAAATATAAACAAAAAATTGATAGTTATGCAGCAGCTGTTATCCTACAAGATTATTTAGATGCTAAACAACAGAAAATAAATGTATGAAACTTCTGAGAATCAGGCTATTCATAAGAACGTTGATTGTTTTAATTTTTATAATTTTCATTTTTGATTTTATACCAAAGAAAAAAAAATCTGTGGTTATACCAAAAGATGCTACTGCAAAATATGTTGGTGAAATTTTAGAAAAACAAAAATTGATTTTGTCCAAAGCTATTTTTCGTTGGGCTGTTTATTTTACAATGAGTGAGAAAAAAATTAAATCTGGTAATTACGAATTATATTTTTCTATTACAACATTGCCAATTGTGTATAATCTTATTAAAGGACCAAAGGTTGTTAAAGTCACAATACCAGAGGGATTCACAGTAGAACAAATTGCTCAACGACTTTATTCAAAAGAAATAATTTGTGATCCAATAGAATTTATAACATATGTAAAATCTAAAAATCTTGAAGGATTTTTGTTTCCTGAGACATATTATTTTTATAAAAATCAGTCTGTTGAAGACATTGTTGATAAAATGGTGAAAGAATTTTATAAAAAATATACTTCTGAATTTGTTCAACGTGCATATGAACTAAAAATGTCTACATATCAAGTTGTAATTTTAGCTTCTATTATAGAAAAAGAAGCAAAAAGTTACGAAGAAAAAAAGTTAGTATCATCTGTTTTCCATAACAGGTTAAAGAAAGGATGGAATTTAGAATCCTGTGCTACTGTAAGATATGCATTAAAAAAATTCAAAGAACCTTTGACATATAAAGATTTGGAAGTTAAATCTAAATATAATACATATATATATCCTGGATTGCCACCCACTCCTATATGTAACCCTGGGATAGATTCAATAAAAGCAGCATTGTATCCTAAACAGACAGATGACCTATTTTTCTTTACTCCTGATAATAATACTCTTATGTTCTCAAAATACTACAAACAACATTTAGAAAAACAAAAACAAATAAAGAAACAAAAGAAATAAATTTTTTTTTATAATTGTGTAGTAAAATTTACTTGTTTTAGAAGATTTTATTTATATGAAAAAAATAATCATAAGTTTCCCTTCATACAAAATAGATATAGAATGTGAACTTAATGAAACAAATATTGCACAACAAATTTATCAAATTTTGCCACAACAAGCAAGAGTTCATCTATGGGGTGAGGAAATATATTTTGAACTACCACTTAATCTGCCAAATGAAAATCCTACTTTAGATGTTGAAATAGGTGATGTTGGTTGGTGGCCTGAAGGAAATTGTTTTTGTATATTTTTTGGAAGAACACCTATATCTACATCGTCAAAACCAAAACCTTATAGTGAAGTAACAATTATAGGTAAAATAAAACTTGAAAAAGATACGATTGAAAAATTAAAACAAATAAAATCTAACAGCAAAGTTGTTTTGTTAAAAGTATAGATTTTATTGTAAATCTAAATATATTTGTCTCTTAAGAGTCAATAAAAAATTTAAAAAAGAGTTTTTTAAAAAATGAAAAAGAAAATTATAGTTGTATTTAATCCACAAAAGAAAGATGTAGATAAAGTTTTAGATTTGTTAAAAAAGAGATTGAATAAATATGTTTTAAAATTTTGTAGTTCATTAAAAGTAAAAAAAGAAATATGCAAAGGAGATCTATTAATAACAGTTGGTGGTGACGGAACTTTACTTAAAGTTGGTCATTATGCAACAGAAAATTTAGTTCCTGTTTTAGGAATAAACTTAGGCAGGTTGGGATATCTTGCTGAATTTAGTGTAAACGAAGTTTTTGATATTGTAGAAAAATTTTTTGATGGCAAAATTATACCACAACAAAGAAATGTCTTAAAAATTGAGTTTAGGAATAAATTCTACTATGCAGTAAATGACTGTGTTATTAAATCAGTTTCTGCAAAAGTATGTAATGTAGAATTAAGAATAGATAACAAAAAAATTGTTGAAATAATAGGAGATGGAATAATTGTAGCAACACCTACAGGATCAACTGCATATTCGTTAGCATCTTCAGGAAGTATTGTTGAACCAGAAACAGAGGTTTTGCTTATCACGCCTATATCACCACATACTCTCTCAATACGACCAATAATTGTGTCTTCTAACAGACAAATTGGTTTATATATTCCTGAATATAAATCAAATAAAGATTTAATTTTGTCTTTAGATGGACAGCGTGATTTTAAATTAAGCCAGAATGATGAAATAATTATAAGATCTTCAGAAAAAAAAATGCTATTTATTACGAACCCTAAAAAAACTTTCTTTGATATTTTAACACAAAAACTTTCCTGGGGTAAAAGATAAATTTTTTAATGAGGAATCCAAAAGAGTTATTTTCTTTGTACAAAAAATTTTATTCTGAAATACAAAAAAGAAAACAAGAATTTAAAAATATTAAAAAAGATAAAAATCTTGTTTTTAAAGAACTTTGTTTTTGTCTTTTAACCCCACAGTCAAAAGCAACAAGTTGTTGGCAAGCTGTTGAAGAACTTTTTAGCAGTGGATTTCCTAAAATACCTTTTGAAAAAATTTGTTTAATTTTGAAAAAATATACACGGTTTTATAAAACAAAAGCAAAATACTTAACTGAAGCAACTAAAAAGTTTGATATTATATGGCAGTTGGTCAATAAAAATTTTGAACCAGAGATATTAAGAGAAATTTTAGTAAGAGAAATAAAGGGTATAGGATATAAAGAAGCAAGCCATTTTTTAAGAAATATTGGATATTCATTTGATTTAGCGATAATAGATAGACAAATAATTAAAAATTTAATTGAATACAAAGTGATCTCAAAAATACCAAAAAATGTTGATAAAAATAAATATTTGGAACTTGAACAAAAATTTATTATGTTTTCAAATAGAGTGAAAATTCCTTTAGTTGATTTAGACCTTCTTTTTTGGGCAAAACAAACTGGGTTTGTGTTTAAATAATATGCATATATTTGATTTTACAAAAGATGAACTTGAAGATTTTATTACAACAAAATATCAAGAAAAAAAATTTAGAGCTAAACAGATCTTTGATTGGGTATATAAAAAGAAAGTAGATAATTTTGATAAGTTTAAAAATTTACCTAAAAGTTTTATAGATAAACTAAAAAATGATTTTGAGATACACGTATTTAAATTAGTATCTAAACAAATATCAAAATCTGATGCTACAACAAAATATAATTTTGAAACAAAAGATGGATTTTTAATACCCACTGTTTATATACCAAAGTTAGAAAGAAATGTTGTTTGTGTTTCAACACAGGTTGGTTGTCCTATTGGATGTAAATTTTGTAATTCAGGGAAAGTGAAATTTGTAAGAAATTTGACCTGTGGCGAAATTGTTGAACAAATTTTAAGAATTGATAAAGAAAAAATAAATAGTATTTTATATATGGGCATGGGCGAACCGTTGCTTAATTATGATAATCTTGTAAAATCTATAAAAATTTTAACTAATGAAAATATGTTTGGGTTAGGAAGAAGAAGAATAACAATTTCTACAGTTGGAATTGTACCTAATATTTACAAATTAGCAGAAGAGAAACTTAATGTAAAACTTGCTATATCTTTGCATGGAGCAAATAATAAAGTAAGAAAAGAATTAATCCCAAATCTTAATTACAGTATAGATGACATTTTGCAAGCAGCAATTTATTATGCAAAAAAAACAGATACAATTCTTACAATAGAGTATGTGTTAATAGATAAAAAAAATGATTCTGTTTCTGATATGGAAGAACTTGTGGAAGTTTTGCTGAAACACTCTATAAATAAAAAAATTTATAAAGTTAATTTGATCCCTTATAATCCAATAGGAATATGTAATTATAACACACCAGAAGATAAGAAGGTAATAAATATAAAAAATTTTTTAATGTCTAAAGGTTTTCTTACTTTTATAAGAAGACCATATGGATTAGATATAAATGCAGCTTGTGGTCAACTTGGGTTGTAAAAATATGATAGGAATAGATATTATAGAAACCAAAAGGATTAAAAGATTGATAAAAAATAAAAAGTTTTTACAACGAGTGTTTAGTCCCGAAGAAATAAAATATTGTGAAACTAAAAAGGCTAAAGAACAACATTATTCTGCAAGGTTTGCTGCAAAAGAAGCTGTATGGAAAGCTCTTTCAGGAAAAATAAAAATTCCTTTGAAAGATATTATAATAAAAAATATAGAAGGAGGCAAACCAGTAGTCGTTTTTAATAATAAAAAAGTAAAAAATGTTAAAGTAGAAGTTTCATTGTCTCATACTAAAGATTATTCAGTAGCAGTAGCAATTTTGTTAAATAAAAATTAAAACTATGTGTAATAAACATCAAATAATAACAAAAAATGTAGCAAAAGATTTTTTACCAAAGCGTCCACAAGATTCTCATAAATATAATTTTGCCCATACATTAGTTATCGCTGGATCAAAAAATTATACAGGCGCTGCTGTTTTAGCAGCAGAAGGATGTTTATCTGTAGGATGTGGACTTATAAGTTTAGCAGTTCCTGAAAGTATATATGAAATTACAGTTTCAAGAATAAAACCTGAGATAATTGTTGTGTCATTACCTGCAGAAGAACATGGTTCTATATCAGACAAAGCAGTTGACGAAGTTTTAGAATATATACAAAAAAGAAAAGTTGAGACAATTTGTCTTGGTTGTGGTTTGGGAAGAGAAGAAGAAACAAAAATTTTTGTTAATAACTTACTTAAAATACTTGTTTCTCCACAGTCAAGTTTTCCAAAAGATATTTCTATAATAATAGATGCCGATGGATTTAATTTGCTTGAGATAGAAGATAAAAAAATCAAAGTTTTAAAAAATTCATCAAAAAAAGTTATCCTTACACCACATACAGGCGAATTTAAAAATTTGTTTAATCTTAATGATGAAGAATTTAAAAAACTACAATTAGAACCATGTATGTTTGTTCAAGAATTTGCAAAAAATAATAACTCTGTTTTAGTATTAAAATCTTCAAATATAACAATTTCTGATGGAGAACATATATTTAAACTTAACCAACCAAATAGTGCATTAGCAAAAGGTGGCTCTGGAGATGTGTTAGCAGGGATAATTGCAGGACTTGTTTATCAAGTTAAAACCTATAATAAAACTTTGGTTGAATATAACTACTTATTAAAATCTTCAGTTTTAGGAGTTTATCTACATTCACAAGCTGCATTACTTGGAAGACAACAAAAAACTGAATTTTGTTTTACACCAACCGATATAATTCAATACTTACCTGAAGTGTTTAAAGAATTAATTTAAAAATTTTTAAGCAACCTCTTGACAAATATTTTTGTTTTTAATAATTATTAAATTGTAATAATTACAAGTTAGAAATTTGTATAAACTTGAACTTATGGAAAATATAAAAGAAATATTAAAATCGAAAGGTATAAAACCTACTATACAGAGAATACAAATTTATAAATATCTTGTTGAACACAGGACACATCCTGATGTTGAAACAATATATAATGATTTAGTGAAAGAAATACCTACTATTTCAAAAACAACTATATATAATACTTTAAAAGAATTTGTAGAAAAAAATTTAATTTTTGAGATACCATTAGAAACAAAACTTTGTTTTAATGGATACACTCAACCACATAGTCATTTTATATGTGAACAATGTGGTAAAATTTATGATTTAAATATAGAATTCAGTTTTGCAAAGAGACAAAAATTTGATGGACATTTAGTAAAAAAATTTTGTGGTATATTTAAAGGTATTTGTAGAGAATGTAAAAAGAAGGGAGTAAGGAAATGAACTTACAAGCACTTTACAAAATTGGATATGGGATGTATATTGTTTCTTCTAAAAATAAAGAAGGAAAGTTTAATGGACAAATTGCAAACACTGTTTTTCAGGTTACTTCAGAACCACCACAGATTGCTGTGTGTTTAAATAAAAATAACCTTACGACTGAGTATGTTAAAGAGAGTGGAATATTTATTATTTCTGTTTTGAAAAAAGATACACCATTAGAATTTATTGGTAAGTTTGGTTTTAAATCAGGAAGAGATATTAATAAATTTGAAAATATAAACTTTAACCTTTCTAATTTAGGTTTACCTATAATTTTAGATAATTCTTTAGCATATGTAGAAGCAAAAGTAATAAATAGTATTAATGTAGGAACACATATTTTGTTTATTGGCGAAGTTGTAGATGCTGATATTTTATCTGAAGGAGAAACAATGACATACGAGTTTTATCATTTAGTAAAAAAAGGTAAATCACCAAAAACAGCACCAACTTATATAAAAGAAGATAGACAGAAAGGAGATACTAATATGAAGAAATATGAATGCAAAGTATGTGGATATATATACGATCCACAAAAAGGTGATCCAGAAAACGGTATTAAACCAGGAACACCTTTTGAACAACTACCAGATGATTGGGTTTGCCCAGTATGTGGGGCAGGTAAAGAAGAGTTTGAAGAATTAAAAGAGTAATTATGAGTTTTTTAGTTAATCTTAACCCTATATTTCTATCTTTTATTTCAGGTCTCTTCACTTGGTCTTTGACAACTTTAGGTTCAGCAGCAGTATTCTTAAAAAAAGTAGTATCAAGAAAGTTTTTAGATGCATCTTTAGGTTTTTCAGCAGGTATTATGATTTCAGCGAGTATATGGAGTTTACTTTTACCATCAATTGAGTTGTCACAAAATATAGGTTTACCAAAATGGTTTCCTGCTACGATTGGCTTCTTGTTAGGTACTATTGTTTTAAATATTATTGACAATTATACTCCACACCTTCATATATTTGAACCTGAAGAAAAACAGGAAGGATTAAAATCGAATCTTAAAAAAACAATGTTGTTATTTTTGGCAATGACTATACATAATTTCCCTGAAGGTTTAGCTGTTGGGGTAACAATTGGGTCTGGAAGGATATTAGAAGGTTTAATTCTAGCGTTAGGTATTGGGATACAAAATTTTCCTGAAGGTATGGCAATATCTTTACCATTAAATGCGGCTGGGTTAACAAAAAAGAAAAGTTTTTATTATGGCCAGATAAGTGCTATAGTTGAACCTGTTGCTGCAGTGTTAGGAGCGTTAATTGTTTTTTTATGGCAGAAAGTTTTACCTTATGCTTTATCGTTTGCAGCTGGGGCTATGATATATGTTACAGTAGAAGAACTTATACCTGAATCACAAAAAGCAGAAAATACCAATTTAGCAACATTTTCTTTAGTTATTGGATTTTTATTAATGATGATTTTAGATTTATCTTTTTAAGGAACAAAAAATATGAACAAAATAAAAGTTTTATTTTTATGTGTTTCAAATTCTGCAAGGTCGCAAATGGCTGAAGGATTACTAAGATATTATTATGGAGATAAGTTTGAAGTATATTCAGCTGGTGCAAAAGAGACTTTTGTTCATCCTTTAGCAATTGAAGTTATGAAAGAAATTGGTATTGATATTTCTCATCATAGAAGTAAACTTGTTTTAGAATTTTTTGGTGAAAGTTTTGATTATGTGATAACTTTATGCGGTGATTATTCAAAAGAGATGTGTCCTTCGTTTATTGGAGAAGTTAAAAAAGAAAAATTACATTGGAATTTCCCAGATCCAGTAGATGTTGAAGGAAGTTTAGAAGAAAAATTGGCTGTATTTAGACAAGTAAGAGATGATATTAAGAAAAAAATTGACGAATTTGTAAAAGAAGTTGCATCTAAAATATAAAATGATTACTTTGTAAACTCTGTGTTTCTGTGGCAGAGAAATAGTTGAAGGAGGAAATTATGAAAAAAATAATTAGTATACTGCTTTTATTAACAACGATTGCATGTGCACAGACAAAAAAACAAAAAGAAACTAGTTTAAAATATATAGATTTTGAACTACCAATTCTTAATTCTACTGAAAGTTTTAAGTTATCAAGTATTGTTGGTCAGAAGATTGTGCTTTTAAACTTTTGGGCTACTTGGTGCCCATATTGTGTAAAAGAAGTACCTGATTTAAAGGCAGTTTATGAAAAATATAAAGATAAAGGATTAGAAATAGTTGCTGTTAATATAGGTGAGACGAATAAAGATGTTGCAAATTTTGTTGAAGCAAAAGAAATAAAATACAAAGTTGTTTTAGATCAAAAAGCACAAGTTGCAAGAATGTATGGTGTGAGGGGAATACCTACAAATTTTTTGATAGGGTTAGATGGTAATATAATTTTTGCAGGTTATACAATGCCTGATGAAAAAATTATTGAGGAAGATCTTCCTAAAGAACAAAATTCAAAAACAAAAAAATCTACAAAAGAAAGGAGGTGATATTATGCCTTGTAAAAAAAGAAAAAAAGAAAAATAAACAATAAAAAAGAGAGTGTAAAACAAAACTAAATTATAAAAAGGAGGGGTATAAACTATGAAATCACTAAAAGGGACAAAGACAGAAAAAAACTTACTCACTGCATTCGCAGGTGAATCACAAGCAAGAAACAGGTATACATATTTTGCATCGGTTGCAAAAAAAGAAGGGTATGAACAAATATCTTGGATTTTCTTAGATACCGCTGAAAACGAAAAAGAACATGCAAAAAGATTGTTTAAGTTTTTAGAAGGTGGTGAGGTTGAAATACAAGCAGCATTCCCAGCAGGAATTATTGGTGATACAAAAACAAATTTAAAATCAGCTGCTGCTGGTGAAAATTATGAATATACAAAGATGTATCCAGAATTTGCAAAAATTGCACGTTCTGAAGGGTTTGATGAAATAGCAAAAGTTTTTGAATCAATTGCAGTTGCAGAACAAGGACATGAAAAAAGATATTTAAAACTTTTAGAAAATATTGAGAAAGGTTTAGTATTTAAGAAACAACAAGTTGTAAAATGGAGATGTAGAAACTGTGGATATATCCATGAGGGACTTGAAGCTCCACAAAGATGTCCAGCATGTGATCATCCTCAAGCATATTTTGAACTTCTTTGTGAAAATTACTAATGGGTAAAAATATTTGTAAAGAATCACCTTTTACAACTTTGTTTTTCATCATAGGACTTGTTGCAACTATTTCTATACGACTTATTGGTATAACTGGATTGTTTAGTTATATTTTGACGAAATTGTTATGGTATGTAGGTATTGTTGGTTTTCTGTTATTCTTCATTTATAAGTTTAAGACTGAAAATGAAAGAAGAAGATTAATAAACAATAGGGATATAATTGAAAAAATTGTTAACAATGAGAAAATAGCATATGAAGATAAAGAAGCACTTGTTTCAGTTTTGTGTAGTTTGACATCTAAAAAAGATATTATAAACTACTTTGTAATATTTTTCACATCAGGTATAAGTTTAATTATAGCTTTACTTTTTGATTTAAAAATTATAAAATAATACTTTAAAACAATAATGAATAATAAAAAAGTAAAAATTTATTCAACACCAACTTGTCCATTTTGTATAATGGCAAAAAAGTTTTTAAAAGATAACAACATTGAATTTGAAGATATAGATGTATCTCGTGATAAAAAAGCAGCAGAAGAAATAGTTATGAAAACAGGACAGATGGGTGTTCCTGTGGTCGAAATTGATGGAGAAATAGTTATAGGGTTTGATAGAGATAAAATTAAAAAACTTTTAAACTTATAACATCAAAAAAGTTCCGATAATTAA
>Ga0185307_1000850_pt1 | contig 18084 bp, 16 predicted proteins | sample LHCtaG_FD_128010 | JGI IMG/M metagenome (GOLD analysis project Ga0185307, IMG submission 128010) | Hot spring microbial communities from Little Hot Creek, USA to study Microbial Dark Matter (Phase II) - LHC4sed_matched (SPADES... | ecosystem: Environmental > Aquatic > Thermal springs > Hot... | reverse complement strand
CAAAAAAAATAGAAGGACATGCAAGACATGCTTCAGTTCATGCAAGTGGAGTTGTAATTGCACCAACTGACCTTACTGAATTTGTTCCACTTTATAAAGAACCAGGGGGAGTAGTATGCACCCAATACGATATGGAATCACTTGAAATGATAGGGCTTATAAAAATGGATTTTCTTGGACTTAAAACCCTTTCAATAATTTGTCAAGTTGAAGAAATGGTAAAAAAGGAAAATCCGGATTTCAGGGTTGAAAAAATTCCTTTAAATGATAAAAAGACCTTTGCGCTTCTGCAAAAGGGAGAAACAATAGGAGTATTTCAATTAGAATCCGTAGGTATGAGGGAGATTTTAAAGAGGATGAAGCCAGAAAAATTTGAGGATTTGATTGTGATTCTTTCTCTTTATAGACCCGGCCCTCTTGGTTCTTTAAATGTAAATGAATTTATAGTAAGAAAGCATGGTCAGGTTCCTGTAACCTATCCACATCCTTTACTTGAAAATGTTTTAAAGGAAACTTATGGATTAATTCTTTATCAGGAACAGGTTATGAAGATAGCAAGTGAAATTGCAGGATTTTCAATGGGGAAAGCAGATATACTTAGAAGGGCAATGGGGAAAAAGGAAATAGAGAAAATGCTTGAACAGGAAAAGGATTTTATAGAAGGGGCAAAAAAGAAAGGAGTTCCTCCTGAAGTAGCAAAGGATATATTTGAGACAATAAAGCCTTTTGCAGGTTATGGATTTAATAAAGCACATTCGGCGAGTTATGCTTTAATATCGTATCAAACTGCTTATTTAAAGGCTCATTATCCACTATTCTTTATGTGTGCAACCCTTTCAAATGAAATGAAAAATTCTGATAAACTTTCAAAATTTGTTAATGAGGCAAAAAGGATGGGGATTGAAATACTTCCACCTGATATAAATGAAAGTGAGGAAGAATTTAAAATAGTAGGTGAAAATAAAATTTTATTTGGACTTGGTGGAATAAAAAATGTTGGAGAGGCAGCAATTAAAGCAATTATAGAAGCAAGAAAAAAAGGAAAGTTTAAATCTTTTGATGACTTTTTATTGAGAGTGAGTTCAAAATCATGTAATAAAAAAGTGATTGAGGCACTAATATATTCAGGTGCCTTTGATAAAATGTCTCCTGACAGAAAAAAGCTGCTTTTAAAAATAGAAGAGGGAGATATAAAAGTAAGTGCCTCACTTTTTGAGAGCAGTCCTGTTTTAGAAAAAAGTGGGGAAATTTCAATAGATGAAAAACTGGAGATGGAGAAAAAGGCTTTTGGTTTTTATTTTTCCGAAAGCCCAATTTCCCCTTACCTTCATTTCTTTAAATTTCTTAAAATAATAAATTCTTCTGAACTTTCAGATATTGAAGAAGAAAAGGAAGTAAGTTTATGTGGTTTCCCAAAGGAATTAAAAATTTTGAAAAATAAGGAGGGAAAAGAATATATTCAGATAGAGTTTGAGGAGCTTTTAGGCACTTTTAAAGTTATTGTAACTTCTGAGCTTGTTGAAAAATTAAAAAATAATTTTTCAAAAAATAAAGTTTACTATATTAAAGGAATATATTCCCCATCAAATTCCTTAAAAACTAAAATTATCAGAGCAAATGAGATAATTGATATGGAAAAATTAATAAAAAACAAATTTAAAAAACTATTAATAAGAGTAAATACAGATGAAATTAAAAATGAAGATATTAAAAAATTGAAGGAAATTTTATTAAAATATAAAGGAGATAAAGAAGTTTGGTTTGAAATAGAAGAAGAAGGGAAAATTTATATTTATAGAGCAAAAAATTTTTATGTAAATTTTGAGCATAAATTTTTTGAGGAATTAAAAGAAATTGTTGGGGAAGAAAAAATAATTTTGAGATGAAAACTTTAATTTTGATTCTATTTTTAAAATCAGGGATTTTTACAGGAGATGTTCCAACAGGCTATCTTCTTCAAAGAGGAGAATACGAGCTTCTTTTTAGAATTCAAAAAGATGGTGGACTTATTTCAGGAATAAATGCAGCAATTACTGATTATCTTTTAATGGGTATTTCTTATGGTGGCATGGAAATTATTGGTGAAAAGGATCCTGAATTTTATCCTATTCCAGGTATTCTTTTAAAATATCTTGCAATATACGAAACAGATATTTCTCCTTCTATTTCTCTTGGAATATCAACTCAAGGGTTTGATAGATATTTAAAAGAGAAGAATAGATATGAAATAAAATCAAAGGGTATTTTTTGTGCTCTTTCAAAATCAATTTATGGAAATATATTAAATGGAGGAATAAATTATACTTTTGAAAGAAAGGATGAAAAAAATGGTTTTGACCTATTCTTTTCCTTAGATTTCCCTTTTACTTCAAATTTTTCTTTTTTTTCTGATTTTTCATTTGGATTTAATGACGATTATAATAAAAATGGTATTTTAAACATTGGTGTTGAAATTTCCTTTGAAGATATTTTCTTCTTTAAAATATCAATAAGAAATCTTTTAAATAAAGATTATATAAATAGAATTTTTGAAATGGGATATAAGGGGAGTTTATGAAAAAAGTTAAAATAGGTGTTGTTGGTGTTGGACACTTAGGGGAAATACATGTTAAACTCTTAAAGGAAATAAAGGAAGCAGAGCTTATAGGTGTTTATGATATAGATATTGAAAGGAGTAAAAAAGTTGCAAGTGAGTATGATTGCAAGTATTTTAAAAGTCTTGAAGAGATATTTTCAGAAGTTAATGCTATAAGTTGTTGTGTTCCAACGCTTTCCCATTTTGAAATAGGGAAAAAGGTGCTTTTAAGTGGGAAACATCTTTTCCTTGAAAAACCAATAGCAACAAAAATAACAGAGGCAAAAATTTTAAAAAATATTTCTGAAAAGAAAAACCTTATTTTTCAAATAGGCCATATAGAAAGGTTTAATCCAGCCATAAAGGCGATAAAAAATCTTATTAAAGAACCACTTTTTATTGAATCTGAAAGGCTTTCTCTTTATAGTGAAAGGGGAACAGATGTTGATGTAATACTTGACCTTATGATACATGATATAGATATAGTTTTTTATCTTACAAATATGAAGGCAAAGGTTATTGATGCTGTTGGTGTTCCTGTTTTGACGGATAAAATAGATATTGCAAATGCAAGAGTAAAACTTGAGAATAATGGTATTGTTAGTTTTTCTGCGTCAAGAGTTTCAAGAGAGAAATATAGAAAAATAAGATTCTTTCAAAAGGATATGTATATTTCTGTAAATTATGCTGAAAGAAATGTAGAAGTTTATGTTAAAAAGGGTAATGCAATTTTACCTTATAAGGTTAATGTCCCTGAAGGAAATCCCTTACTTGAAGAACTTAGACTTTTTATAAATTCAATAATTTCAAAAAAGAAACCACCAGTTGGTGCAGATGATGCGATAAGGGCACTTGATTTTGCATTAAAGATTAAGAGGAAAATTTACCAGAATCTCAAAAAGGTAAAACTTGTATAAAATTGGAAATTTTTTATTTAAAAGAAGGGGAATTATTATATTTTTTATTTTACTATTTTTTATATTTTTTTCAAAACCAAATTTTTTTAAAATTCTTATTTCAATCCCTTTTATAATTTTAGGTGAAAGCATAAGGATTTACTCTTTAATTTATTCAGGTAGTTTTACAAGAAAAAATGAATTAAATGCCCCTTCTCTTTCAAAAGAAGGACCTTATAGTTCTGTAAGAAATCCAATCTATTTGGGAAATTTGATAAATATGGTTGGAATAACTATTGCAATGAATTTAAATTTTATTTTATCCCTTACCCTATTCCTTTTAATTTTTTTAATATATTTTTTAATAATCCTATCAGAAGAAAAATTTCTTGAGGGGAAATTTGGTGAAGAATATATTGATTATAAAAAGAATGTTCCAAGAATTTTACCAAACCCTTTTAAATTTAAAAAGGGAAGACCTTTAAATAAGTTTAAGAGAGTTTTAAGATTTGAAAGGGATACAATATTTTCAATTTTAATTTTTTATATATTAATGATTTTAATTTTATGGAAAAGAAATTTTTAATAATTGCAGGAGAAGAATCAGGAGATAAGAATGCTTCAAAACTTATAAGTAAATTAAAGAAAATTGATAAGGATTTAAAAATATATGCATTTGCTGGTGAAAATTCAAAAAAAGAGGGTGCTTTTCTTTTGGAAAATATAGTAATTCATGGTGAAGTTGGATTTACTGAACTGTTTGATAAATTTCTATACTATTACAATTTAAGGAAAAGAATTTTAAAATTCATCGAAAAGGAAAATATAAAAAATGTAATTTTAGTTGATTTTCCAGGTTTTAATTTACATCTTTCAAAAATTTTAAAGGAAAAGGGTAAAAGAGTATTTTATTATATAGTTCCACAAATATGGGCATGGGGAGAATGGAGATTAAAATACTTGCATAAATATGTTGATTTTTCCTTATGCATTTTCCCTTTTGAGGAAAAATTTTTAAGGGGAAAAAAGGTGAAAGCCTTTTATGTAGGACACCCCTTAATTGAAGAAATTAAAAATATTAAATATTTGCCCCAAAATTTAATTTCCTTTTTACCCGGTTCAAGAAAAAGCGAAATAAAATATCTTCTTCCCGTATATATTAAAATTGCAGAAAAATTAAAAAAAGAATTTAAAGATTATTCCTTTAAAATTTCCCTTTTAAGAGAAGTAGATTTTAAAATTGAGGATTTTGAAATTTATAAAGGAGATGCAAAGGAAATATTGAAAATTTCAAAAGGTGCCTTTATTGCATCAGGAACTGCAACTTTGGAGGCTGCCCTTTTAGGAGTTCCCTTTTTAATATTTTATAAACTTTCAAATATTACTTATTTTCTTGCAAAAATTTTTGTAAAAGTTGAATATGCTGGGATTGTTAATATAATTTTGAATAAAAAGGAGATAAATGAGTATATTCAAAGAATAAATATAGAAAGGGTGATTAAAGATTTTAAAAAAATTGTTGAAGAGAGAGAAAAATTTGAAAAAATTAGGGAAAAACTTTTTGAAATTTTTGAAAATAAAAAAATTTATAGACCTGAAGAAATAATAATTGAAAATTCAATCCCTTAAAATTTTATTATAAACTTTTAAATTTTCTTCTGCCATTTTTAAAGCAGTGAAATTCAAGGAAAATTTATAGGCATTTTCTATTAATTTTTTTCTTAAATTTTCATCATTTCTTATCTTTATAAGTGCTTCCTTTAATTTTAAGGGATTTTCCTTTTCTATCAAAATTCCTGTTTCCATATTTTTAACAATTTCCTTTATTCCTCCAGTATCTGTTGCAATTACGGGAACTTTTCTGAAAAATGCTTCAATTATTGAAGAACAAAGACCTTCATCGGAACGAGATGTAATAACAAAAACTGAAAAATATTTAATATAATCTACTGCATCCTTTAAAAATCCTGTTAAAAAAACATTTTCCTCAATTTTTAATTCCTTTATAATTTTTAAAATTTTTTCTTTTTCTTTTCCTTCCCCAATTATAACAAGATAAGAATCTTTAAACTCCTTTAAAAATTCATAAAATCCTTTTAAAAGTGTTATATGGTCCTTATAGGGAAGTAAATGTGCTACATTTCCAACTATAAATTTATTTTCCTTATAAAAATAAGGTTTTTCAATTTCTTTTTCTTCAACTTCAATTCCACTATAAATTAAAAATTTTCTATCTTCTCTATAATCCTTAAAAATCCTTCTTATTTCTTCTGAAATGCAAATTATTCCATCAATTAAAAATTTCCTTAAGAAAAAAAATTTTATTTTTCTTGTTATTCTTCTTGTAAAAACAACCTTTATATTTGGTTTTAAAATTTTTAAAATATGAGAAATAAAAAGTGCCTTTCCTGAATGAACATGTAAAATAATCTTTTCTTTACCTATAAATTTTAAAATTTTTCTCAAATTTAACTCAATAACCTCATATTTTTCTTCCTTTAATTTTTTAAAGAGGGATGAATCAGGGGGACATGCTACAATACTTTTTATCCCCCTTTTTAAAAGATATTTATTTAAAAGATATATTTGGTTTTGTCCACCACCAAAATATTTTTCTCCATCAAGATGAATTATCTTCATTTTAAAATTTTCAATAAAAAATTTTCATAATTTTTTATAAGTTTTTTAACATCAAATTCTTTAATAGTTCTTTCAAAGGCTTTTTCCTTCATTTCTTTATATTTTAAAGGATTTTCAAAATAATCTTTTATAATCTCAGAAATTTCAAAATAATTTTCAGGTTCCTTAACAAGAACCCCTGTTTCCCCATCTATTATTGCTTCAGGTATTCCACCTGTTTTTGCTCCTATTAAAAATTTTTTAAAAAATGATGCTTCAAGAAATACTATTCCAAATCCTTCAAAGGAACTTTCCTCTTCTAAAAAGCGAGAAGGCATTATAAATATATCACAAATTTTGTAATACTTAAATTTCTCTTCACCAAGTTCTCCCAAAAAATAAACATTTTTAGATAAATTTAAATCCTTTACCAATTTTTTCAAATTTTCTTCCTCTTCCCCTTTACCGATTATATAATATTTAAAATCGTATTTTTCCTTTAAAAAATTTAAACCTCTTAAGACATTATCAACATTTTTCCTTTTAACAAGATTTGCAACAGTTAAAATTATAAATTCTTTTCCTTTTTTCTCTTCAAATTTATTCTTTATATTTTCAAAATAAGAAATATCAATTCCAGGATAAAGTACATAACTTCTTTTTAATTTATTATCTTTTTTTATAATTTCTAAAACATACTTATTTGCACATGTTATAAGGTCTGTTTTTCTAATTGCATAATATATAATTTTTCTTTTTAAAAAGGATTTTTTTCTTATTTCATAATAATCAAGTCCATGAAAATAGATTATTATTTTTTTATTAAAAATTTTAAAAATTTGAAAAAAATAAATTACTGGTCTTATTTTACCTATATGAATAAAATTTGGATTTTCTACTATTAAATTAAAAAATATTTGAAAAAACCATATTAATGTAAAAAATATATTTTTTTCTTCTCCTTTTTTAAAGGGTGCAATTATATATTTTGTATTTTCAATAAAAGGTGGATTTTCATAATCTTTTGGTAAAAAGACAAATTTTTTACCTTTTAAAAATTTTACAAGATTGTAATAATAAGTGCTCATCCCCCCTTTTTGAGGAGGAAAATCTCTAAATATAAAAAAATGCTTTATATTTTGCATATTTCAAAAATTTTTTCAATTCTTTTTTTATAAGTATGTTCCCTTAAAGTTCTTTCCATTCCTTTCTTTGCTATTTCCCTCCTTTCCTCTTCATTTTTCATATAATAATCTATTTTCTTAAAAAGTTCATCTAAATTTTTGAAAACTTCTATTTCTTTCCCAATTTCAAAAAAATCCTCAATCCCTCTAATGTAATGTGAAATTAAAAAACCACCACATCCTGTTATCATAAAAACTTTTTGACTTATTGCTCCGATTTCTTCAATAGAGGTATTGCTTCCTATATCAACTATGATTTTACTTCCTATGCATACCTTTTTAAAATCTTCAAAATATACCCTTTCACCAGAGTGGAATTTATTTAAAATTCCATAAAAACTTTCCTCCTTTTTTATTTTCTGCCCAAAAAATTTTATCTTATACTTATTTTTAAAAAATTCACAAATCTTTGAAAGAATTTCCCTTCTTTTAGAATAATCTTCTCCATTTAAAGAACCGATAAATCCTATATCACATTTAAATTTTTCAGGAATTTCCTTTATATCATATTCAAAAAATCTTGCCCCCTGAACCATATAATATATATTTTCTTTTCTTAAGATTTCTTTTAAATCATTTATTCTTGATTTTACTATTAAAAATATTTTTTCATGATGGTTAAAAATTTCTCTCAAATTTTCATTGAATTTATTATTTAAAAATAAATCAGTATCAGGATACCATAAAATTCTATTTTTAAATTCATAATTTATCTTTTTAAAATCAATTTTACCAATTCCTTTAAAAGTAAAAAGAATTTCTGGTTTTTTCTCTTTTAAAATCTTTCTCATTTTTAAATTTGAAAAAAATCCCTTAATATTTAAAGGATAAACTTCAAATCCCATTTCCTTTAAATTTTTTATAATCTCAAATCCCGTATTCCTTTTTTTTCTTAAATCAGATAGAAAAAGAACCTTCATTTTTAAAGGCAAATAAAATTCCAGAAAAATAAAGAAGTTGCATCATAAGCCTTTTATTCCAAAAGGTATCATTTAAAAAACCAATAAATAAAGTTATTATTAAAGAAAGTAAAAATAAACTTATTCCGAATGCATAAAATTCTGTATTTCTTAAAAATTTTATTCTTTTATAAATTTCAAGAAAATAAATAATAAGAAGATAAATATAAATTATTAAACCAATTATTCCAAAACTAACAAGAATTTCAATAAAGGAGTTATGCATGTTGTTAAGATTTGCCCACATCTTTAATTCTTTTTCTATAAATTTTTTTGAATTTCCAAGCCCAACTCCAAAAAACTTATATTTTGTTTTTAAAACATTTAATCCCTTTTTCCAATGAATAATCCTTTCCTTAAATTCTTTCACTTCATAAATATAAATTCCAAATTTTTTATTTTTTAAAAAAATTGGTTCTATTCTTTTATAAAAAACAGGGATTTTTAAAAAAGAAATAATTAATATTAAAAAAATTAGTAGTGTAGAGATTAAAAAGATCTTTTTTCTTAAAATTATCAAATAAATAAAAAAGAAAAGAATTGTAAAAAATATTTGTGCTCTTGAACCCGTTAAAATTAGTGAAAAAAATGTTAATAGAGAAAGTAAAAAGATAAAAATTTTTAGAATTTTTTTCTTTGTAAATGTTAGATAAGAAATTTCAATAAAAAAAGCTATTGTAAGAAAATCTGCGTAAAATTGATAATGTCCCCATAATGCTTCAACCCTTTCAAGGGGATTTAAATATTTAAATTTTTCAAATATTGAATAAGATATGTTTATGAAAACACCAAACAAAAATGTTAATATTATAAATTCAAAAATTTTTTTGTCCTCTGGAAAAGTATTCATCACTATTATCATTCCAAGAAATCCTTTAAATATAGTTATTTCCCTTAAAGAAATTTTTTTATTGTATCCAAAAAAGGACGATATTAAAAAAATAAAAAGAAAAAGAATTGTTGGAATATAAAGGGGGCTTTTAGATAACTTTTTCTCCAATAAAAGATAAATTATAAAAATTAATGTAAGAAGTGTTAAAATAAAATTTGAAATATTGTAAGAAATTGTTAAGAAAAAGGAATAAAGAAAAAAAAGAGAACAAAAAAGATATTTAAGTATTCGATTTTTCATTTTTATAAATTATATTAATAATGAATCAAAAGAGTCAAATTCTTTATATTTAAAAACTTAATATGAAAAAAGAAATTTTTGTTCTTTCATTTGTAAGAATGCTTACTGCTGCTGGATATGTAATTTCAATTCCCTTTTTAAACATTTTTCTTTATAATGAGAAAGGGGTTCCTATGAAGATAATTGGTTTTTATATTACTCTTGCTTCCTTAATAGGTGCCTTTTCAAGAATATATTCTGGAAAATTAATCCATAAATTTTCATCAATTTTGATAATGAACATTGGTCTTATTTCTCGCCTTTTTGCCTTTTTAATTTTTTTCCTTCTTGTCCTTTTCAATTCTCCTGTTTATCTTTTCTTTTTTGCCTTTGTATTAAATTCTATTGGTTTCTCCTTCTATGGAACAGCTTCTGATACATATGTAGGAGAAAAAATAATGGAAAAGGAGAGGCCAAAGGCATATGGAATAATAAGAATTGGAGCGAATATTGGATGGGGTTTAGGTCCTGTTTTTGGTGGATTTTTATCAAACATTTCTTATCCGCTTCTTTTTTTAATAGGAACTCTTCTTTCACTAATCAGTTTTTTAATAAATTTTTCTTTTATAAAAGATAGGGAATTAAAAATTCCTTCTAATAAAGACAATTATTTTTTTGGGGAAATATTAAATGATAAGAATTTTTTAAAATTTCTAATTGGTTCTTTTTTAATCTATCTTGTCGTTGGACAACTTATTTCCTCATTACCTGTTTTTGCAAGATACAAAGGACTCAATAATTTAAAGGTTGGCTATCTTTTTAGTGTAAATGGTTTAATGGTTGTTTTTCTTCAATATTTCATAAGTTATTTTATTACAAAGATTAAAAATAAATTTGGAATTGTTTTGGGAAGTTTCCTTTATTTTATTGGTTATCTTTCATTTTCTTGGGCAAATTCTTTAAATTCTTTTATCATAGGTGTTATAATTTTTACACTTGGTGAGATGATAACTTTGCCTTTAATTACAACAATAACTACAATAATTGCTCCTCCTGAGAAAAAGGGGATATATATTGGAATACTTGGTTTTGCTGAAGGAATTGGATGGGCAACTGCTCCACTTATAGGTGGCTTTTTAATTGATATGTTTATTAAAAAACCTTTATTATTATGGATTGCAACTTCTTCTTTTGCCTTTTTTGGTATTTTGTTTTATTTAAAAGTAAAGGGAATGGATGGAAAGGATTAAAAAACTTATAAAAATCACAATTTTGTTTTATGCAATTGGTGGTCTTTTAGTTTTAATTTTTACTTTTAGAAGGGATACCTTTCAAATTCTTTCTTCAATAAATATTTATTTCCTTTTTTTAATTATAATTTTTTGGATATCAAGTATATTTTTTGATATTTTAAAATTACATATTCTTTTAAAAAAACTTACAAATTATGCTGAATCCTTATATTTTACTTTAAAAATCCACTTAATTGGTCTTTTCTTTAATGCAATAACACCTTTCCAAACAGGTGGTTTTCCCTTTCAAATACATATTTTAACAAAGAGGAATGTGAGTGTCCCAGATGCAATGGTTTCTTTTATGATAAAAGGCCTTTCAAATTTTTTACTTGCCTTTATGTTAGTCCCTTTTGCAATTTTTGTTTTTAGAAAAAACATATTTATACTTCCAATCGTTATAATATTATTTCTCCTTTTAATCTTTTTCCTTCTTATCTTCTTTTTACCCCATGATTTTATAATTATTAAAAAAATTGAAAAAAAATTTAAAATATTTAAAAAATTAACCCATAATTTTGCCCTATTTAAATCCACATGGAAATCTTTTATTAAAATGGGAAAACTCATGTTTTCTGTCTTTATACTTTCAATATTATCCTTTTTATTTCACATTTTAATGACCCCTTCAATCTTTTATGGTCTTGGTGTTAAAGTTAATCCAATTCAGGCAATGTTTTTACATACCCTATCTCTTGTAATATTTGTTGCAATGCCAACTCCAGGTGGCTCAGGGATAACAGAAGCAGGTGGTGCACTTCTTTTTGCTACAATTGCTCCAAAATATATTGTTGGTGTATTTGTTATAATATGGAGATTTTTTACCTATTATCTTGGTTCAATTTTAGGTGGAATTATTTATTTAAAGGAAAATACCTTCAAATAATATGGGAAATATATTATCTTTTTTTATTGGATATTTTTCAGGTTCTTTCCCATCCGCTTATGTTTTAGGAAAAATTTTCAAAAATTTTGATATGACTCAGGTTGGAAATGGAAGAATAGGGGCTTCTTTTTCATTTAAATATTTGGGTAAAACTATTGGCATTGTTGTTGGAATTTTGGATTTCATCAAGGGTTTTTTACCATTACTTATCCTTTCAAAAATTGGATTTGAAAAACTCTCCCTTTTATTTTGTGCAATAGGATTAATGTTAGGACACAATTGGAGCATATTCATTGGATTTAAAGGTGGGCTCGGTGCAATGATTATGTATAGTATATTTTTATATTTTTATCCTTTTGAATTAATACTATTTCTTTTCTTTGGTAGCATTTTTTATATTTTAACAAAAAATACTTATTATTCCACATTTTTTATAATATCAGGTATTTCTTTCTTATCTATTTTTACAAAAAAAGATTTTTATTTTTTTATTTTGCCCTTAATTCTTTTTTCAATAATGAGTTTTAAAAAAAGGAAAATAAAAGAATTGAATGCCTAAAAGGATTCTTTTAATTAATCCTTATGTTCATGATTTTTCCTTATATGATTTTTGGATTAAACCCCTTACCCTTTTATACCTTTCAAAATATTTAAAAAATTATGGATTTGAAATAGATTTTTTAGACCTTCTTGATTTTAAAATTAAATATAAAAGATATGGAACAGGAAAAATTTATTCTGAAATAATAGAAAAACCAAAATTTTTTAAAGATATACCAAGAAACTATAAGAGATATGGAATGCCCTTAGAGATTTTTAAAAGGAAGATTGATGAAATTTTAAAACCAGATTTAATTTTGATGACCTCTTTTATGAGTTATTGGTATCCTGGTGTTTTTGAAACAATAAAAATTTTAAAGGAAAAATTTAAAGATACTAAGCTCGTTCTTGGTGGAATATATGTGAATCTATGTTATGAGCATGCCCTTTTAAATTCAGGTGCTGATTTTTTAGTAAAATTTTATGAATTTGAAAAAGTTTTTGAAATAATTGAAAATTTAACTTCTATAAAAGTTGAAAAGAAAAGTTTTGAAGATATATTTTTAAAGGATTTTCCCGATTATTCTCTTTATAAAAATTTAAATTCATGTGCAATTTTAACATCAATTGGATGTCCCTTTAAATGTTTATATTGTATTTCTCCAATTTTATATAAAAAATTTATAAGAAGAAGTCCTGAAAAAGTTTTTGAGGAAATAAAAATTTATAAAAATATGGGGATTAAAGATATTGCCTTTTACGATGATGCCCTTTTATTTAATTATAAAGAAGGCTTTGAAGAATTTTTAGATAGAGTTATAAAAGAAGAAATTGATATAAATTTTCATACTCCAAATGGAATTCATGCAAGAGAAATTGATGAAAATATAGCACTTAAACTTAAAAGGGCAAATTTTAAAACAATAAGAATAGGGTTTGAGAGTATAAATGATGAAAGGTTAAAAAATGATTTTAGTTTTAAGTCAAATAAAGAGATATTTTTAAGGGCGATAAAAAATTTAAAAAAAGCAGGATTTTTTGATATTGGTGCATATGTTATAATAGGTATTTATGATCAAGGTGTTGAGGAGATAATAGATAGTTATGCATTTTTATATGAAAATGAAATAAAGATATATCCAGCACTCTTTTCGCCAGTTCCTGGAACTCCTTATTATTATAAATGGCTTGAAAGGAAAAATTTAAGAGATCCAATATTTACAAACAAATCAATTTATCCTGATAAGCCTGATGAAATTTCCTTTGAAAAATATGAAAGGATAAAAGATTTTGCAAAGATATTGAATAGAAAAATAAAAGAAAAAATAAATGTTTATAAAGAGGCAAAAGAATTTTTAAAAGATTAAAATTTTTAAATAAGAATTCTTATCTTTTTTAAAATATAATCCCTTTTTAAATTCTTTTACTTTTCTTCCGCTTATATCAAAAAATTTATATTCTTCAAATCTTTTATTTTTAAAGGAAATTTTTTCCTCAGTATAAAGAGTTTTTATTTCAACCTTTAAATTGTCAATTCCAGGACCATAATTTTGTCCTCCATTATCAACATAATGGAACATAAATTGTATTGAATCAAAAGGCAAATAATTGGAAAGATTTAATGTTTTAACACCATTTCCAAGATTATAAATGCTATCAATTTTAATATAATCACTCCATCCATTTTTAAATTTTCTCATTTTTATCCTTAAAACATCGTCAAAGTATAATGTATTAAATCCATAGGAATAAGTAAATCTTATTGAATCACTGTTTTGTATAAAAATTGAAGGTGATATTAAAATTTCATTCGCAGGTGGAGAAGAAGGACCTGCTTCATCATCATTATAATAAGCATATTTTGTTCCATAACTTGGTGGAGGATAATAAAATCCCGGATTTCCTACATTCCATTTGTATCCATCATTGTTTCCATCAATTACTTGCCAACCAATTGGAAGACCTTGTTCAAAATTTTCTTGATATACTATTTGCCATTCACCTTTTAAGATAAAAAAACTAAAAAATATTATTAACAAATTCCTCATACTAAAATTATAAAGATTAAAACATTTTATAATCAATTGCCTTATTTATTTTTTTTAATTTATAATTAAACTATGAAAAGTTTTTTCATTTTCCTTTCAAAGAAGAAATTTCTTAAAAATTTTATTGAGAAATTTCCACCTTCTAAAAAACTTGTCCAAAGATTTATATCTGGTGAAAGTTTTGAAGATGCTTTAAGAGTAATAAAAAAACTCAATTCTCTTAATATAATGGCAACAGTTGATTATCTTGGTGAAAATGTTCAGAATGAAGATGATGCAATAAAATTTTCTTCCTATTATGTAGAAATTCTTGAAAAAATTAAAGAGGAAAATGTTAATTCTAATGTTTCAATAAAACTAACACAGATGGGACTTGATATTGGAGAAGATTTTTGCTATGAAAATGTTAAAAAAATTGTGAAAAAGGCAAATGAAATTAAAAATTTTGTAAGAATTGATATGGAAAGTTCCTTATATACTCAAAGAACAATAGATATATATAAAAAATTAAGGGAAGAATTTCCTAAAAATGTTGGAATTGTTCTTCAAGCATATTTATACAGAACAGAAAAGGATTTAATAGGACTTTTTAAGGATTCCTTTTTAAATGTTAGAATATGTAAAGGTGCATATAAGGAGCCAAAAACTATTGCATTTCCAAAAAAAAGGGATGTTGATGAAAATTTCAAAAAAATTTTAAAAATCTGTTTTGAAAATATAGATAGGGTTTATCCTGCAATTGCAACCCATGATGAAAAGATAATTGAATGGACAATTGATTACATTGATGAGAATAAAATTCCAAAAGAAAAATTTGAATTTCAAATGCTTTATGGGATAAGGCATGATTTACAAAGGAAACTTTCAGAGGAAGGATATAGGGTAAGGGTTTATATTCCCTTTGGTAAAGAGTGGTATCCTTATTTTATGAGGAGATTGGGTGAAAGACCTGCAAATCTTTTGTTCATTTTAAAAAATTTATTTAAGGGTTGATAGAAGAAGGTTTAATATCAAAGTTAAAAAGATTTGAATTTAAAGCAAAAAAAATAGTTGAAGGTTTTTTGCTGGGATTACATCCTTCTCCTTTTCATGGATATTCTTCCGAATTCAAGGAACACAGGGAATATTCTCCACTTGATGAGATAAAATATATTGATTGGAAATTATCAGGAAGAAGGGAAAAGATTTTTGTTAAAAAATTTGAGGAGGAAACAAATACAAAAGTTTATATATTGCTTGATGCTTCAAATTCAATGGATTATGGTAAACCTTTAAAAAAAATTGAATTTGCAAAGGATGTTTGTGCAATATTTTCTTACCTTTCTTTTTTGCAAAGGGATGCTCCAGGTTTATATGTTTTTTCAGATGATTTAAAAGAATTTTTTCCTCCAAGGGCAACAAAAAAACAAATAAATATTATATTTAAAACGCTTTTAAATTTAAAAACAGAAGGTAAAACAGAACCTCTAAAAATTTTTAAAGGACTTTCTGAAATAATAAAAAGAAGAGGAGTTATAATAATAGTTTCAGATTTTTTAAAAAAGAAAGAGGAATTTTTAAAGGGAATAAGGTATTTTAAAGCAAAAAAACACCTTGTAATTGTTTTTCAAATTCTTTCAAGGGATGAGATAGATTTTAAATGGAAGGGGGGAATTACTTTAAAAGATATGGAATATGAGATGGAGCATAAAATTTATGAAAGAGATGAGGCAAATTATTTTAAAAGGGAATTTTTAAATTATATAAAGGAGTTTGAAAATGAAGTTTTAAAATCAAAGATTTTTTTTACAAGATTTATAACTGATGAAGATATTGAAAAGAATTTCTTAAATTTCCTTTTTAGATATAAGAAACATGGTTTTTAAAAATCCAATTTTTTTATATTTAATCCCCTTATCCTTAATTCCCCTTCTTTTACATCTTTTTTTTATAAAATTTTTAAAGACACTTCCATTTCCCTATCTTGGTTTTTTGGAAAGAAAGGAAGATATAAGAAGAAAAAGAAGAAAAATAAAGGAGATTTTAATCCTTCTCTCAAGAATTTTGTTCCTCTTTTTTCTTCTTTTGTTTTTTTCCTCACCTTTTTTAAAAAGAAAAATTTTTCCTGATATTTTAGTTAAAGATATTTCTGAAAGCACGCTTCTTTATAAAGATTTGATTGAAGAAAAATTCAATAAATTTTCAAAAATAACCGATAAAGTTTTCTATGAAAATTTTCTTGAAACTTCAAATAAAAAGGGAAATATATTTGTTATAACTGATGGTGATAAAAATTTTTTTAAAAAAATAAAAGAAAGTGAAGAAAATTTCTTTATATTTATTCCTTATGAAAAAAGGGATGATATAGGAATATATGAGGTAAAAATAGAAGATGAGAAAATCTTTGTTAAAATTTATTCAACAAAAGAAGTAAATGATGCAAGTTTAAAAGTGATATTTGATGAAAATTCTTTTTCTTTTCCTTTAAAAATCCATGAAGGATTAAATGAATATTTTTTCCCTTTGAAGATTAAAGATTTTGAATTTTTAAAACTCCAAGTTTTGCCCCTTGATTTTTTACAAGAAAACAATTTTTATTTTTTTTCAAAACCAAAGTTTAAAAAATTATATAAAATTTTTGGAAACCCTTCAAAATACCTTGAAAATCTCCTTTCTACATTAGGTTATAAAAAAATTGATGAAATATCTGATTCTGTTCTTTTTATATTTTATGGAATTCCTAATGAAAGAGAAAGTATTCAAGTTCTTTTAAATTTTATAAATTATGAAAAGCCATGCATTTTATTTATTAATAGGGAAGGTTTTTTTAAAACTTTTTTAAAAAGGGATTTAAATTTAAAAATAGATGATGAAATTGTTTATTTTTCAAAAGTTTTTGACATAAAGGAAGGTAAGGGAATATTAAACTATAAGGGTGTAAATTATGTTTCTCTTTTTAAAAATGCTGTTTTATTTGGATTTTTACCAGAGCCCTCTTATACAGAAATTGTTTATTCACCTTCTTTTTTAAAAATATTTAAAATTGGAATTGAAAAGTTAAAATTCAATTTGCCCTATTCTCTAAATTTTAAAAAAGATACCTTTATTTATATTGATGGAGAATATAGAATATATGATTCTGGAAAAAATTTAATTTCAAAGGGCTTTGATAAAATTTCTTTTAAAAATTTAAATTATGGTAGTTATTTTTTAAAAAATAATAAGAAATTTTATTTGAATTTAAATTTTTCAAAAGAGGAATTTTTGATAGAAAAAATTGAAGAAAAAGAAATAAAAGATTTGTTAAAAAATTCAAAAATTTATTCTCTTAATGAAATTGAAAAATTTTTACCAATTTCTTTAAGAAATTTTTTCCTTTTCCTTTCCCTTCTTTTTATTTTAATGGAAATTCTTTTTATAATTTTATTATAATAAAACATTAAAATGAAAAGGAAAATTAAAGTATTAATAGTTGATGATTCCTTTCTTATGAGAAAATTGATTAAGGAAATTCTTGAAGAAGACCCTGAAATTAAAGTTGTTGGTATGGCAAAGGATGGTTTTGAAGCAATTAAACTGATTAAAAATCTTGAACCAGATGTTATAACTCTTGATTATGAAATGCCAGAGATGAATGGAATTGAACTCCTTGAAAAAATAATGAAATATAAACCAACTCCATGTATTATGGTTTCTGCTTATACAAAGGAAGGAGCAGAAATAACACTTGAAGCGCTTTCCCGCGGTGCCTTTGATTTTGTCCCAAAACCTTCTGGGCAACTTTCTCTTGATATAATAAAGGTAAAAAATGAATTGATAGGTAAAGTGAAGGCAGCAAAAGATGCAAATATAAAGAATTTTAGACCAAAAGAAGAGGATTTTGAAAGATTTAAAAAGAGGGGTATTTTAGGTATTTCTTGTGTTGGAATTGCATCTTCAACAGGTGGAACAGTTTTAATTGAATATATAATAAAAAATTTGCCGGATGATATTGG
>Ga0185307_1000849_pt1 | contig 18086 bp, 15 predicted proteins | sample LHCtaG_FD_128010 | JGI IMG/M metagenome (GOLD analysis project Ga0185307, IMG submission 128010) | Hot spring microbial communities from Little Hot Creek, USA to study Microbial Dark Matter (Phase II) - LHC4sed_matched (SPADES... | ecosystem: Environmental > Aquatic > Thermal springs > Hot... | reverse complement strand
TAAATATATTTTTGCATTACTAAAAAGGTCTATATTTAAACAATGATCCCAATGTAAATGTGTTAATACAACAATTTCTATATTTTTTGGATCAATTCCATTATTTTCTAATGCTTTTATAAGATGCATTCTATTTCCAAAATGGCCAGTATCTATAAGTATTAATTTTCCTTCATTTTCAATTAAAGTTATTGCGCATGCACCAATCATTCCAACCGAAGTTCTTATACTTAAACCTGGCAATATTTGAGTTATCTTCACCATATTTTATCCCAACTCTTATTTAATAAATAAAAAAGGGGGGAATAAAAATTATTTCAATCAATAAAAACAAGAAGAATAAAAATTGAAGATTTAAGAGTATTATCAATTAAAATAATTTATGGGCGTATTATTACTTTAATTGAATCTCGTTTTTCCATTGCTTGGAATGCTTCTATCAATTTTTCTAATGGAAATTCATGGGTAAGATAACGTTCTATTCTTCTCATATCCTTAGATAATAGTTGCAATGCCACCTTATGTTGATAAGGAGTACTTCCATGCGAGCCGACAATACTTGCTTCTCGATAATGAATAATATTTGAGTTAATTTCGATTGGTCCAGAATTAGGCGGAAGTCCAGCAAAGAAATTTATGCGTCCACGACGTGCAACGATATTTACTGCTTGCTCTTGTGCTTCTTTGCTTGAGCAAGCGATTATAATAATTTGAGCCCCTTTACCTTCTGTTTCTTCAAGTATACGTTTAATAGGGTCTTCTTGTTCGCTACAAATAAATAAATCTGCAGGCACACCTAATTGTTTTGCCATCATTAATCGTTTATATGAACGTTGAATAGCAATTATTTTACCTGCACCCATATAACGAGCTAACTCAATAAGCAAGCAACCCATTGGGCCTAGTCCAAAAACTGCTACCGTATCGCCTACGGATAAACCTGTTAGTTCTAATCCATTTAAGCAACATGCTAATGGTTCAGCAAGTGTTGCTAATCTACTGTTAACATTTTCTGGAATATGATGTACAGGACCATACTTTACTGTCATCTCATTAAGTAATATATATTCTGCAAAACCACCTGGAAACTGGAAACCAATGGCATAATGATTAAAGCAAATATTACTTAATCCACGTATACACATATCACATGAACCACATGGTACATCAGCTCCTATCGCAACACGATCGCCTACTTTAAATCTTGTTACGGCATTTCCAACTTCTATAACCTCGCCTGCTATTTCATGTCCTAATATTGCAGGTGGTTTTACTCGAGAATCCCCATAATGAAATATGCGAATATCTGTACCACAAACAGCACATGCCTCAATTTTAACTAGAATTTCATATGGCTTTTTTACATGTGGTGTTTCTATATCGCGAACTTCTATCTTTTCTGGTCCTAAAAATAAAGCAGCTCTCATAGAATTTCACTTTTTATTACATAACCACTAATACTTTTTCATGAACTATCTTTCTTTCATGCATAAGTTGAATAATACGTGGTAATTCATCTAGAGAAATACGATGTGTTATAATAGGTTCTACATTTATTTCTCCAGATGCCATCCACTGTATTATTTGTCCCCATTCATTAAGCATGATAGAATTCCAAGTACCAATAAGCTGCAGTTCGTGTCGTAATATAGTCTCAAAAGATTTCTGTAATATTTTTATGCTATCATGAGGGTTACCAATTAGTAATATACGACCATGCTTACGTGTTATAGCTACAGCTTGATGTAAAGCGTTAGATGAACCACTTGTATCGATAACTAAATCAGCGCCGTGAGGAAACTTTAAATGAATTTCTTTTATAACATCTACTTCAGAAGCATTAATTGTTTCCGCCCAACCATATTTTCGTGCTACTTCAAGTTTTTGATTTATTATATCAATAATCAATATCGAATTAGCACCTAACAGCTTAGCAATTTGACAAAGAAATAATCCTATAGGGCCAGCACCAAATATAACAACATTCTCTCCATTTTTTAGCCCGGCATTTCTTAACCCATGGAAAGCTACAGCAATTGGCTCAATTAATGCTGCGTGTTCAAACGGAATATTTTCAGGGATACGAACTAAATTAGAAGCAGGTACACAAACATATTCTGCAAAAGCTCCATCTCGTCTTGATCCCATATAATCGTAATTATCACATAAATTGTATAGCCCCTCCTTACACCATCTACATGAATTGCAAGGAATAAGTGGATATATTGCTGCACGCATTCCAACAATTTCTTCTCTTACACCTTCACCTATAGAAACTACTTCTCCTGCAAATTCATGTCCTGGAATTAATGGATGATGATATGCACCTGTAATCATTATTCTAGGTATATCAGAACCGCATATGCCAGCTGCCTTAACTCTTAAAAGTATTTCGCTTGGCTTTGGGATAGGTACAGGTACATTCTTTAATTTAAATACTCCTGGACCTTCTAATACAAATGCTTTCATTTTTCAATAAATAATAATAAATCGCCTAAATTTTAATTTTTAGAAAATATTTATAAATTCACTTAATTAAGTTTTTCTTATTTATTTTTATATTTAAATAATCATTCTAGTTAAAATAAAAAAAGGGTTATAGTATAAAAAGTTTTATTTTAGAATCGACAATCCTCCATCAACAGATATGGCTTGACCAGTACACCAATCAGAATCAGAACTTGCGAGATAAAGTGCTGCTCCAGCAATATCCTTTGGGTCTCCAAATCTTCCAAGTGGAATGAATTTTCTTAATTCTTCACGATCTTTAGGATCTGGCATAGCTTTAAGAAGCATATCTGTATACGTAGGTCCTGGACATATAGCATTTACATTTATGTTATATGGAGCTACTTCTATCGCTAGTGCACGTGTTAAAGCCAATACAGCTCCTTTTGATGCACTATAGGCTGCATGATTTGGCTCACCTACTACAGCTGCTTTAGATGACATCATGATAATTTTACCTTTTCTTCTTTTCATCATATGAGGAATTACTATCTGTGTTGGTATTACTATTCCTAGCACGTTAACTTTAAATTGACGTAACCATGATTCCTCTGTTTCTTCCCAAAATGGCGCACCTTCATGAATTCCTACATTATTAACAAGTATATCTATTTTACCGAATTTTCTTAATATTTCATCTACAATTTCTTTTACTCTTTCTCTTGAAGTAACGTCTCCTTGAAATGCGAGAACTTCCCCTTTAGTTTCTTCTTTTATTTTTCTTTCGGCTTCTTTTAATAATTCAGCATTAATATCTATTATAACTACCTTAGCTCCTTCTTGAGCAAATCTATGTGCAATCGCAAATCCTATTCCGCGTGCTCCACCAGTTACTATTGCTACTTGCCCATCTAATTTAGACATACAATCACCTCCTATGTTTATTATTATTTTTCTTATATAAACTTTTTTATTAATCTTTAAAATACATAAACAATAAAAAATAACTTCTTTAATGGAGTTAGTAATGAGCTTGTAGAAAAATCTTTTTTAGAAAATTTTAGTTTTTAAAACTTTTTTATTTTTTAAAGAAATGGTCTGAAGCTATAAATAATTGATTTAATTAAAGCAATATTAATCATAGTTAATGAAAATAAATTAAAATAATTAAAAATTTTCTATAAATCCTTAATAAACAAAAAGCTTAAATATTTTAATAATAAATTCATTTTTTAGATTAAAAATAAGTTAGAGGTGATATATATTTCTGATCAATATTTTATTGGCATCGATATAGGTACTGCAGGAACAAAAGCTGCAATATTTGATACTCAAGGAAATCAGCTTGCATCAGCATATGAAGAATCTATTCTTTATTATCCTCAAGTTGGATGGGTTGAACAAAAGCCGGAAGACTTCTATACGTCTACAATTAATACTATTAAGCAAATTATTAAAAAATCTAATGTAAATCCAAAAGATGTAGCTTCAATAGGTTTTAGTGGACAAATGGCAGGTATACTTGGAATAGATAAAGATTGGAATGCTGTCATTCCTTATGATTCATGGCTTGATATTAGATGTAAAAATTATGTTGATTATATTAGAAACAATTATATCGACTTAGTTATGGATATAACTGGAAGCCCTCCTTCAATAGCACATTGTGCAAAAGAGATTTGGTGGAAAAAAGAAAAACCATCTATTTTTGAAAAAATATATAAATTTACTGTTCCTTCAGTTTATGTTGCAGGAAGACTAGCTGGACTTAAAGGAGACGAAGCTTTTTATGATTATACATTCATATCCTATACCGGTTTATTTGATGCTAGAAGAATGGAATGGTCTGAAGAACTTAGTAGAATATTTGATATCCCACTTGATAAACTTCCAAGAATTGTTAAACCTTGGGAAATTATTGGCGAATTAACCGATAGGGAAGCAAATAAATGCGGCTTAGTTAAAGGTATCCCTATTATAGCTGGAGCAGGAGATTTTGCAGCATCATGCCTTGGTGCTGGAATGACAAAAATAGGATTATGCTTAGATGTAGCGGGAACAGCATCGATACTTGCAGCATCAACTAATAAATTGATACCTGATAAAAAGTTTAAAACTCTTCTGTTTACTAAATCTGTTATTCCAGAATTATGGATCCCTCACGCCTACATTGGTGGAGGAGGATTATGCTTAAGGTGGTTTAGAGATGAATTAGCTTATCATGAGAAAAAAATTGCTGAAGAATTAGGAGTAGATCCTTATGTTATATTGGATGAAGAAGCTTCAAAAATTCCTGAAGGCTCAGAAGGGATATTCTTTATTCCTCATCTTGGAGGTAGAATATATCCTTATAATCCTAAAATAAAAGGTACATGGTTAGGATTTAGCTGGAAGCATAAAATAGGGCATTTCTATAGGTCTATTTTAGAGTCTATTGCATACGAATATTATTACTATTTAAATGTTATAAAAAGTTTATTCAAAGACATGGAATTTAGTGAAGTTAGAGGTGTAGGTGGTGGTAGTAGAAGCAAAATATGGAATCAAATTAAAGCAGATATCTTAAATCTGCCTTATGTTAGATTAAATAGAGAAGAGTTTGCAGTTTTAGCATTAGCAGCTTTAGGTGGATATGCGGTTAAAATTTTTAAAGACTACTCTCAAACAATAAATGAATGGGTTAAACCAATAGAAAAAATAATGCCTATAAAAGAGAATAATGAAAAATATAAACGATATGCAGAGTTTTACATGAAATTCATTGATGCTATTGATAGTATATTTGAGGAATACTATAAGCATTTAGGAATTATGATATAATATTCTAAATAAGAAAAGGATAGATTAAAGAATTTTTAAGGATATAACATAACTTTTAAGCTTTCAAGTTTTGTTGCCATTTCGAATCCTTTTAAGCCTTCAATCAACTTAAGTTTATGAGTTATTAATGGTTTGACATCTATTAATTTAGAAGAAACTATATCTAAAGTCTTCTTAAATTCATATGGTGTAGACATAGAAGTTCCTAAAACAGTTAATTGTTTATAATGTATAATATTCGTATCTAAAGGAACTGCTTCTTTACTTGGAAGTCCTGCAAAAAAGTTTATTTTACCACCTCTTCTTACTATTCTTAATGCATCTTGTTGAGCCTTAGGGGAACCAACAGCTACTATTACAACATCGCTTCCACGACCATTTGTGAGCTCTAAGATTTTTCTTTCCAAATCTTCCTTAAGGGGATTTATTACATAATCTGCATTCATTTCTTCTGCTATTTTAGCTCTTTTTTCATCTACTTCACTAATAATAACTTTTGAAGCATTGAAAAATTTAGCTATTTTAAGATGCATCAAACCTATTGGTCCACTTCCTATTATTGTTACAAAGTCTCCTGCTTTAACTCCAAGTTTATTTTGTCCTCTAAAGCAACATGATAAAGGTTCAACTAAAGCAGCTTCTTCATAACTTAAATCTGGAGGTATTATTTGTACGCATCCAACATTAAATGCTTGAGCTGGTATTTTAAGATATTCAGAAAATGACCCATCAATATCTATTCCTATAGCATATCTATTAGGACATAAAACATGTTCCCCCATAAGACAATATTCGCATTTTCCACAAAAAATATTTGGATTTACAGTAACTCTTTGACCAAGATAATCTTCTAATCCTTTACCTACCTCATATATATCTCCAGCAAATTCATGTCCTAAAATTATTGGTAACTTTGTTCTTCCTCCATAAAAATAAGCTTTTATATCTGTAGCACAAATACTAGTAGCTTTAACCTTTAATATTGCTTCATATGGTCCTGGCTCTGGTTTTTCAACATTTTCTACTTTTAAATTATTCTTTTCATAAAGCTTAAGAGCTATCATTCTTCAATCACCAATTAGCCTTATTATTCTTTGTTCTTTAATAGATCGATTTGCTGCTAAAACAGCCTCGAGAGCTTTTTTACCGTCTTCACCAGTAACTTCCGGCTCACTGTCATTTAAAATTGAATTTATAAAACTTTCAGCTTCAGCTATATAAGCGTCTTTGAATCTATTTCTCCAGCTTCTAAAAGTTTCTGATATTACTTTCATATCTTTATAGCATATTAGCAAAGAAGTACTCTTTAATTCTCCTATAGAGATTAATCCCTCAGTTCCAAGAATTTCAACTCTTGCATCATAACTATAGCCTACTGGGCAAGCACCATCTATAATTCCTAACCCTCCATTTTTAAGCCTTAAGATAACTGCTGCTACATCATAGAACCCAGGAAATTCTTTAGCAAGTTCTGGAGCCAAAAAGGAATTTGCTTCGGCATAAACAGATGCTATTTCATCATTCATAAGCCATCTAATTGTATCAAAATCATGACTATTAACTTCAGCTAGCATGCCTATTCCAGTTTTAGGATCGCAAGCCCATTTTGGAGGTAAACCTGGCCCTCTTCCAACAGACTTAATCAATATTGGTTTTCCAATATTACCCTTCTCGATTAAAGATTTTGCTTGCTTAAACTCTGAGTCAAATCTTCTCATAAAGCCTATTTGAAGTTTAACATCATTCTTTTTAGTAGCTAAAATCATTTCATCAGCTTCTTCTAAAGTTAATGCCATCGGTTTTTCGCAAAAAACATGTTTTCCTGCTTCAGCAGCTTCAATTGTTAATTTAGCATGAGTAAAAGTTGGAGAAGCTATAAAAACAGCATCAAAATCTTCTTCTTTTAATGCGTCAGATAAAGTTTTATATACTTTCTTAATTCCAATTTCATTAGCTAATTTTTTAGCTATATCTAAATTTTCATCAATAATAGCTATTAATTCAGAAGTTTTAATTCTAAAGGCAAGATTATGAGCATGTACAGTCCCAGCTCTCCCAGCTCCTACGATACATACACGAACCTTTTTCAAACTAAATCACCGAAAAAATTTATCTCTAAAAAATATTTAAGTCTTTTATTTTAATTTAAAAAATAAGAAATAATAAAAATCATGAAATCTAAGGAAAAATCTTCATTAATATAATTTTAAAATTTTTTAAAAGAATGTATACTCTGAAAAGATGTTAGTTAGATTGTTTTTTAACATAGATTTATAATTCAAATATTAGTAGCTTATAAAAAATGCAAGTATAGATGTAAAAAATTCTTAAAACAACAAGAAGAACTGGAAAGCGAAAAGTTGGATCATTTAAACTTAAAATTTATTTTTAGAAATTTTTCTGTAGAACATTTTTTCAATTTTAGTCATTTTTTAAGTATTTTCATTTTTAAATCAAATAAATTTAAGTTTTTCTATAAAATTGGAGGCTTCATCAAATTAAGTAATCTCGCATTACTTCTTTTTCTTTTTATATTTTTCATTTTCTAATAATATTTTTTCTTATTTTCATTCCTAATAGAGGTTTAAATAAAGTTAAATGAATCTGATAGAATTATGATCTCTATTTTAAAAGATTCCATCTATTTCTTAAATCAAAGTCGCATTTAGGACATTTAACTATTCGATACAATTTTAGATTTAATATTTGAATTATCATTTTAGAAATATTGTTAAATTTATGCCACTATACTCTGATAAATTCATAACTTCTATTTATTTCAGAAATATTTCTAAAAAGAATTTTAAGCATATTTTTATAAACAAGGTCCTTTAATAAATATTCTTATTAAAGAACATTTTTATTTTATAGTATAAAAAGAAAGTTAAGCATAAAGATTAGAATAATTTATTATTAACACTAATATTAACGAAAAACTTATTAACCCCGTGGCAATATTTATAAACGATGGATTATGGAGGAGAAAAAGGTTAATAGACGTGATTATTTAAAATACACAGGTGCTGCAATTGGTGGCTTAGTAGTTGGCGGAGCTTTAGGTTATGTTTTAAAACCAGCAGAAGTTGTTGAGAAAGTATCAACTGTCACCGCTCCCGGTGTTGAGAGAACCGTTACGGTTCCAGGAGCTACAGTTACTGTCCCTGGTGCGGTATCTACAGTAACTGTTGAAAGAACGGTAACTGCAACAGCACCAGTAATTCCTGAAGAAGAAGCAAGACGTATGCTTGCTCAAAAATATATGAATGCTAAGCCAGGAGAAAAATTCTTGGTAGGATATGTCACTTGGACACTTGCTCAAGAAGCACCAAAATATGATTATCAAGCTTCTGATCAAGCAGCAAAGCAGCTTGGTCTAGATTTTAGAGGAATAGAAATTGGAACAGAAGCTATGAAAGCTGTTGAAGCAACAGATGCACTTATTGCTGCTGGTGCAAAAGGAATTTCATATTGGGCCCCAGCCCTTGCAGCTATGGAAGAAATCGTTAGAATTTGTGAAGAGAATAAAGTGTTTGCAGCAACTGCTTGGTGCAGAGATCCTAAACTCCTACCAGGAGATAGAGGACCACATTGGTTCCTAGAGTTCAGTACAATGTCTGATGAAATGAGCTTCTTCTGCATGAGTTTACTCTTCGAGAAAATGAGAAAATATAAGAAGACAAAAGTCTTACATGTTCAATCTTCTAAGACAATTGCACCTGATTCAACTGCTCTTATTAATCAAGGAATTGCGATGGCTTGGCAAAGATATCCAGAAATAGAGTTATTAGGCCATTATTGGGGTGAATGGGCTTATCCAGGTGGAAGAAAAGCAGGTGAGGATGCTCTTGCTGTTAGGACTGACTATGATGCTGTATGGGGACATAATGATGATCAAGCAATGGGCACTGTTTCAGTTTTTGAAGAAAGAGGAATTAATATAGGTCCATTTGCTGCTGCAAGAGATGCAATAGTTGCTTGTACGACTAGAGTAGCCGAGGGAACATGGTTTATAACATCTCTAACCGAGTTCCAGTATTTCGGTGGAAAGCGTGTTGCAGCAATTTATGATGCCGCAACAGGCTATTCTTATCCATTAAGAGATGAAATGGTTCAATCCCCATGGGTAACAACAATCTTAAACATGACCGATCCAAAGATTAAGGCTGAGAATGAAGAATTAATAAGAAACTCTGGTCTATTATGGCATAAAAACTTTGTAGTAACTGATGCTTCTAAGCTATTAGATTTCTTAAAGATTAGTGAAGTATATCCATCAAAAGAATATCCATATGACTTTAGGTTGATGTCTTTTGGAAAATGCAAAGAACTTGGTCTTAAATATGATAGACATGGAGGATTTTACCTAACTGCAAATGACTATTACTATGTACCATTAATGGCAAGATTTAAAGTTACAGATGATAAGACTGCTGGAAAGAACTTAGAGGAATTTAGAAAGCAATTTGCATTAACCATGGAATACTTCTTAGACCTTAGCTGGAGCACGTACGAAGAGAATAAGAGGAAGCTCGCTGGAGCAGAAGCTGCTGGACTAAAGCTTATTCCATTCTGGGAGGAAGTAGTATAAAAATCGATATACAGTAAATACTTTTATCCCCTTTTTTTTTATTTTTTATATATTATAAGGTGAATTTTAGATGAATTTTAGTGATTTACCTATAATTGAAGTAAGGAATGTTTCAAAAACGTTTAATGGTGTTGTAAAAGCTCTTGATAACGTTAGTATAAATGTTAAGGAAAACGAAATTGTAAGTGTTGTAGGAGAAAATGGTGCTGGTAAATCAACTTTAATGAAGATTCTTGTTGGAATCTATCCTCCCGACGCAGGGGAATTCTATCATAAAGGAATTAAGGTACCTTTTCCAAGAAATCCAGGAGAAGCTTTGAAGAGAGGGATATCAATAGTCTATCAAGAGAAAGGAGTAATACCACATCTAAAAGTATATCAATTTCTCTTCTTAAGTTTAGAAGAAAAATTTACTAGACTTGGACGATTGCAATTAGAAAGAATTCTTGGTGTTGCAAAAGAAGTTTTAGATGAGTTAAATATAAAATGCGACATCACAAGCTATATGTACGAGCTACCACTTTCAACACAAAAAATGATCGAAATAGCAAGAGCAATCCTATCTATTAGATTAGAGCATGGTGAAGTTGGTGCTGATAAATTAAACCCAATCATAATCCTTGATGAACCTACAGCTCCATTATCTCTTGAAGAAAGAGATGAATTATTTAATCATTTACTTGAGTTGAAAAAAACATCATCCTTCATTTTTGTATCGCATATAATACCAGAAGTAATAAAGTTTAGTGAAAGAATATATGTCTTACGTGATGGGAAACTTGTTGCTCATCACGATTTATCAAAGGAGAAAGTCATTGAAGAAGAATTATTCAGAGAGATAGTTGGAAGAGAATCTCATTATTATCTCTGGTCAAAATATGCTTACGGAAAATCAGAGCGATTTGAAAAAGAACCAATTGTTCTAACCATCAAAAATCTTAGTAAAAGAGGTTATTATCAAGACATATCTTTTGATCTACATAAAGGAGAATGCATAGGTTTATTTGGACCGGCTGGTTCTGGTAAAAGCGAAATAGCTAAGACGATCTATGGAATAATATCTCCTGATAGTGGCACGATTATTACTTATCATAAGAAAGCTGGATTAAAAGATGAACCTCATCGCAGACTAAAAATGGGTGTTGGATATTTCTCTGGAGAAACTGGAAAAGAGCTCTTTCTATATTGGCCAATAAGGAAAAATGTCTCACTTGTTAATATGGAGAAAGTTACAAAGAAACCTATTAAAATTATATCAATAATAAACTTTAAAGCTGAGAGAAGCTTGGCAGAGAAAATAATGAAGAAGCTAAGGATCAGAGCTCCTAGTGTTGAGACAGAATGCTATTCATTAAGTGGAGGTAATAAACAGAAAGTTTCTGTAGGAAAATGGCTTGAAAGAAGTCCTGATATAATCTTACTTGAAGACCCGACAATAGGTATTGATGTTGGGTCAAGAGAAGATATATATGAAGTTCTTTTAGAGATGAAGAAGAGTGGCATATCTATGATACTTGTAAGCGATGATCCAAAGGAGTATGCAATATTATGTGACAGAATATTTTTCATAAAAGATGGAAAACTTGAGAAAGTTTATGAAAATGAGGAGTTTAGGAAGGTGATGCAATTATGAAAAATCAAGTTGGAAGTAAATCTATAGCAATTTCTATTCTATCATCAATTTTTAAAATGATAAGAAAGAATCCGGTATTATGGTTAATAATTGGGCTCACAATTCTTTTTGCAACATTATATTCTGAAAGCTTTCTAACAGGCACCAACTTTGAGTCTATTCTTAAAGGATTCGTAATAACTTCAATGTTATCTATAGGGCCAACATTTGTTGTACTTATGGGATCATTAGATGTATCGTATATGGGCATATGGATGTTTGGTGGTGCATTAGTTTGGCTTCTTTTTCCATACCTAGGTATGGCTTCAATTTTTATCTACCCAATCTTCGGTCTAGTATTAGGATTTATAAATGGTATAATTCATGTTAAAAGCAAGATACCATCATTCATATTAACTCTCTCCATGACTGCAATCCTTGCTTATTTAACTACTGTTATTAGAAATATATATGGCGTATTAACTCTTGCTGTTCCAGAGTATAGATTCCTTACAGGATCCTTAATACAATATATTCCAACTACTTTTTTGCTGGCATTACCAGTATTCATACTCTCTTTCTTCTTTATGAATTTCACAAAATTAGGAACTTATTTATGTGCAATAGGCTCTAATGAAGAAGGTGCTGAGCTTGCTGGAATAAATGTCAAGAAATATAAAGTATTAGGTTTTGCAGTTAGTGGATTCCTATCAGGTCTTGGATCAATAGCATTATATTCTTATCTTGGAGCTCGAGCTCCAGTTACTCTGGATCTAAATGAAATGATTAGAGGATTAGCAGCCATAGTATTAGGTGGAACTCCACTTGTTGGTGGTATTGGGGGGCCTCATAGGACGCTCTTTGGTGCATTAGCCTATGTCTTAATTTTTAATGGATTATTCCTTGCTGGAATAGATCCAAATCAATTCAAATTATACATAGGTCTAACGCTCATAGTTGCTGTATTAATAGCCAGCAGAGGGCTTAAGGGTGTATTAATAGCATAAAGAGGGGTGATTGATATGGCTAGAATAAATCTCTCTCGTGAATGGTTCCAAAGAAATTTGACTACAATAACACCAATAAGTGCAGCAATAATCCTAGTAATTGTATTACGAATTCTGAATCCATTCTTCTTGACTACCCATGAAAGTGTAGTGACTTTAGTATATGGTATGTCGTGGTTTCTAATAGCAGCTTGTGGATTAACACTCGTTATACTAATGGGATCTTTCGATATATCGATTCCAAGTATTATTAAGCTTTCAGCCATGTTATGTGGGGTCTTCTATCCTCAACTTGGTTTCTTTGTTATACCTTTAGCAATTGCCGTAAGTCTTACCTTTGGATTTGTTAATGGATTTTTATTGGCTAAGTTTAATATTCCATCATTCATGGCAACTTTAGCTACTTCGTTTGTAGCTGAAGGCTTAGCTCAAATAATTTCAGGTGGATATACAAGAATATTACAAGATCCAGCATTTTGGGCAATATCAATAACATTTATACCTGCTAAATTTGGATTGCCATCTATATTCTATTGGGCAATTGTTCTATGGATAATTGGAATAATCATTACTTTAATTACACCTTTTGGAAGGTCTGTCTATGCGATTGGAGGAAACATTGTAGGAGCGAGACTTGCAGGAATAAACATTGTTAAAGTTAGGATTCTTGTCTTTATGTTGAGCGCTTTATATGCAAGCATATCTGGAATTCTTTATGCTGCGCAAATTCAAGGTGCACATATGCAAATTGGTGTGCTGGATACTATTCCATTATTTGCTAGCGTGGTAGTTGGAGGAACGGCTCTCACGGGAGGAGTTGGGGGCATTCATAGAACCTTACTTGGAGTACTTATTGTCCGTTGGCTTGACTCAGGAATGAGTATGATTGGAATAGATTACAATATAAGAATGATAGTCTTTGGTATGGTTGCCATAATAATGACCATAGTAACTATTGAACGAAAAAGAATTAAGATAATGAAGTAATGCATAATATTATTGGTCGAATCAAAAATAGAAGTTATAAAGTATTAATTATGAAAAGAGAAGCTCTTAAAAATTCATTGATTCGTCAAACTTTCGCAGAATATTTAAAATTTTTTAGAAAATGAATTTTCATATAAAAGAATTTTTAACCCTCAGAATAAGAGTACATTAGGAATTGTTTAAAATAACTCCTTTTTTCATAATTACATTTTTATCTATTAATATGTGTTCTTTAGTATTTTCTATTCGAGCAATCGAAATAACCTCTAAAATAATCGTTGTGCCTGATGATTATTTAACTATTCAAGCGGCAATAAATGCGACAGAATCAAATAGTGTGATATATGTTAGAGCAGGAATATATCGAGAGCATGTTGTAATTAACAAACCTTTATGGCTCATTGGCGAAGATCCTAATAGTACCATAATAGATGGCCAGCAATCTGGAGCCACCGTCACAATAAAGGCAAACAATATTCTCATAAAAAGTTTCACCATAACAGGCGGTGGAGTTATATGGGGCTTATTGGGTCAAGGAATAGGTATAGCAATCTATAACATGGCTAATTGTACAATTATAAATAACAAGATAATTGGTAATAGGATGGGCATTTACCTTCATTCTTCATCAAATGTTGTTGTTTCCAGTAATGTGATAATGAATAATAGAGAAGGTATTTATCTTTATAATTCATTGCATAATAGCATCATTAAAAACGATATAATATCAAATGAATATTTTGCCATTCATCTTTTTTCATCAAATAATACTCAAATAATTGGAAATAATATAATGAATAACAGTCTAGGCATTTATCTTTATTCTTCATCAAATAATAACACTATCGTCGGAAACAGTATAATAAGAAGCGGGGGCGTGATTCTTAGTACATCTTCACATAATAACATTTCTAAAAACATTTTTGTTGGTAATGGTTTATATATCTTATCATCTTATGAAAATATTGTTAAAGATAATGTTATCAATAACAAACCTCTCGTTTATCTTGAAGGAATATCAGATCATATAATTAAGGATGCAGGGCAGATCATACTTATTAACTGTAAAAATATAACTATAGAAGGATTAAAAATATCCAATACTGGAATAGGAATAGAACTATGGCAGACTAATAATACAATAATAACAAAAAGTAATTTAATAGAAAATCAAATAAGCATTTGCCTTTATGCCTCTTCCCATAATAATATATTTGAGAATATTATAACGAATAATGCTTTAGGCATAAGAATTATTTCTTCATTATGTAATAATGTCTCTAAAAACAACATTACAAATAATGGTTATGGTATTGTCCTCGAGTCTTCACTATATAACAATATTTCCCAAAATCTCATAATGTTAAGCGTCAATTATGGTATTCTTCTCATCAAATCCTTAGGCAATATCATTTATAATAATGAATTCGTAGATAATTCTGAACAAGTTTTATCTTATGAATCGATTAATACTTGGAATAATAATTATCCTTCCGGTGGGAACTATTGGAGTAATTATATTGGTATAGACTTACATAGTGGGGCCTATCAAAATGAGACAGGGAATGATGGCATTGGCGATACACCATACTGCATCGATAAAAATAATATAGATCGTTACCCACTCATGAAAAAAGTTAAAGCCATAATAACAACTATAGAAACACGAACAATTATTAGATTTATGAATTACAATGATATATTAATTAAAATAATAATTATAGTGATAGTATTAATGTTATTCCTATTTACTATCTATATTGGAATGAGAATTAAAAAAAAGGGGCTATTTATATCATTTATTGTAATGATTAATTCTATTTATATAGTTTTCTTATAAAATTTAAAAAGGATTTTTCCATGTTCTAGTTTAATACATTTCATAAATATAAAAAGAAAAGATTAATTGTTAAAAAGATTTATATATCAAAAGTTTAATAACTTTTGGTATGAAATTAAAGAGTAAAGTTACTATAATACCAATTTTTATTTGTAATAAGCTTCAGATAATTAAAGAATATGGTGCAATTTTATGATGGTCTTTAGAAAAGGGGTATTTAGAAGTCGTGGAGATTTAGTTCGAAAAAATAACATTGCTGTCGCAAAGATAATTACTTCTATAATAAAAACAACATATGGCCCACAAGGCATGAGTAAATTGATGATAGATAATTTTGGTGAAATCGCAGTTACAAATGATGGTGCTACGATACTTGATAAAATGGATATTTACCATCCAGTAGGTAAGTTATTACAAGATGCAGCAAAAACCCAGGATATTACTGTTGGAGATGGAACAAAAATGTTAGTAATCCTTATAGGAGAGCTACTTACAATGGCCGAAAAACTTCTAGAACAGAAAATACATCCAAATGTAATAATAACTGGTTATAAGAAAGCTCTTGAAATAGCATTAAATCGGTTAAAAAATATAGCAAGCGAGGCCAATCTTAATGATAGAAATTTGTTATTAAATGTAATTATGACAACACTTGCAAGTAAAAATCTTGGATATGCAACTCACCATATAGCTAACTTAATAGTAGATGCTGTTCTTAATGTAATAGAAAAGAGAGGTGAAAAATTTATAGTCGAAAAAGATAACATACAGATAGTTAAGAAGATTGGAAGAAGTTTGATGGAAAGTAAATTAATTAAAGGGGCAATAATTGAAAAAGAAGTGGTTCATGATGGTATGCCAAAACGTATAGAGAATGCAAGAATACTAATAATAAATATCCCAATTAAGATACAAAGATTCGAACTTCCATTTAGTTCTTCTGCTAAGATAGATATAAAGGATCCATTAAAAGTACCTCAATTTCTTAATGAAGAAGATAGAATAATTAAAGAAATAATCGATAAAATTACAGCTGTAGGTGCAAATGTAGTCCTTTCTTCAAGGGATATTAATGATGTAGCTCAATTTTTTATGGCTAAAGCTGGTATATTAGGAGTCAAGAGAATTAAGCGACAAGATATAGAGAAAATCGCTAAAGCAACAGGAGCAAAGATAGTTACGGATTTAGATGATCTTAATGAAAAAGCTCTTGGAAAAGCTACTTTAGTTGAAGAAAGGAAAATTGGTAAAGATAAAATGGTGTTTATTGAAGGATGTAATAACCCAAAATCAGTATCTATATTTTTAAGAGCTGGACTTGAAAAACAACTTGATGATGCTGAGCGTGCATTAAATGATGCAATAATGGCCGTTAAATGTCTCATTAATAGTATGAAATATGTACCGGGTGGTGGTGCAACAGAAGAAGAATTAGCACTTAGTATTAGAAAAGAAGGAGTCAAGTATCCTGGAAAAATTCAATTAGCTATTTTAGCATTTGCTGATGCTTTGGAAAGCATACCTAAAATTCTTGCAGAAAATTCTGGTATTGAACCAATCGAAATAATTAGCGAATTAAGAGCAAAGCATGAAAATGGGCAATTTAGTTATGGTATTAATGTTTTTTCAAAAAAAGTAGAGGATATGTTTAAGCTTGGAATATTAGAACCTTTGGATATTAAAGAGAATGCTTTAAAGAGTAGTTTTGAAACTACTAATATGATATTAAGAATAGATGATATAACTGATAGAAGACGACGAAAATACATCATTAAAAAACAAAAATAAAAAAGGAAGCTGATTTCATGCTTCTATTAAAGTTTCTGTTTTTTTAACACCTTCTATGCTTTGAATGCTTAATACTACTTCTTTTAATTTATTTAAAGTTTCTCCCTCAATTAATGCTATTGCATCAAATCTGCCGAAAACTATAAAAGAATCTTTAATACCCGAAACTTTTTTTAAATCGTCTAAGAATTTTTTCAAATTTTTTGTTTTTAACCTAATTAAAACTAGGCCTCTCATTTTTATTCACCTACTTTAGCTTCTATAAGCGTTTCTGTTGTAGAAACTCCTAAAATACTATTTAATTTAACTGATATTTTTGATAATTCATTTAAATCTTTAGCTTCAATAATTGCAACAATATCGGCTCTTCCTGCAACACTAAATGCTTCTTTTACTCCTGAAACTTTTTTAACTTCATTTAAAACTCCTGAAAGTTTATTCACTTCAACCGATATAAGTATTGCTGCTTTCATCCTTCTTCATAATAAACATATTCTAATTTTATTTAAATATATCGCTAATTTTATTCTTTTTTAATGAAGGATTAATCTTCCTAATTTTCTATCTGTTTATACTTGTTTATTTAACATAAAAATGTTAAAAAATCTTTAAATTTTTTAAAAAATTAATATTAACATGATAAAAAGGTGCGGGAAATGAAGAATAAATTTGTATATATGTTAATAGCCCTAGCAACAATGATACTTTTAATCATTGTAGTGGTGCTACCAAAACCTGGAGTAGTAGAAAGACCTATTGCTATCATATCTGCCTTTCCTGGTGAACTTACAAAAATTATAGAAGCAATGGAGATTGAGAAAAATATTACAATAGCACAGTGGACATTTCATCTAGGTAAAATACATGGCGTCAATGTTGTTGCTTTCTTTTGTGGTGTAGGAAAAGTTAATACAGCTGCAGGTACCGAACTACTAATACAACAATTCAATCCTCGTTTCATAATTTTCAGTGGTATTTCTGGAGGAGTAGCGCCAT
>Ga0185307_1000848_pt1 | contig 18097 bp, 20 predicted proteins | sample LHCtaG_FD_128010 | JGI IMG/M metagenome (GOLD analysis project Ga0185307, IMG submission 128010) | Hot spring microbial communities from Little Hot Creek, USA to study Microbial Dark Matter (Phase II) - LHC4sed_matched (SPADES... | ecosystem: Environmental > Aquatic > Thermal springs > Hot... | reverse complement strand
ACGTGGAGATGCTATTCCTCTCAGGGCTCGGAGCCGCGCTATTCCTTGGAGGTCCCTTAGGGCCCACCTCGTCCCGCTTTAGCTGGCTACTCCCCCCGATCTACTTCCTGGCCAAATCTATCCTAGTCTTGGTTGTCCTCTCCATCCTGCGTGCTTCCTTTGCTAGAATACGTATCGACCAGTTCGTATCCTTCTGCTGGCGTACCCTGATTCCGGTATCTCTTGCATACCTGCTGGCAGTGCTGTGGGTGGTGTGAGATGAGCTTGGTGCCCGATATCCTAAGGAACCTTTTCAGGAGGAAATCGACCGTGATGTACCCCGAGGAGCGCAGGGAAACCCCCCAGGGCTTTAGGGGCAGGTTAAGCTTCGATCGGAATAAGTGCACAGGCTGCAGGCTGTGTTGGAGGGTGTGCCCAGCGTCGGCGATAGAAATGATCAAGGATGAGAAGGGGTTCAGGCCTGTGTTCCACATATACAGATGCATCTACTGCTACTTTTGCGTGGAGGTCTGTCCTACAAAGGCTATCAGGCCCACCGACGCGTACGAAAACACAGTTTTTAGGAAGGAGGATCTGACCCTGAGGTGATCGAATGCTAGACGCCGCTGTGCTGCTGGCCGCCATCGCTTTCGCCCTCGTTGCAGTGGAGCTGCGAGATCTCCCGCGTGCCATTCTAGCATTCGCGCTGATGAGCGCACTTGTAGCCGTCGCCCTCTACCTGGCCGAGGCGTACGTTCTAGCGGTCTTCCAGCTCGCGATATACGCGGGAGCTGTCTCGATACTTATGCTGGCTGCGTTACACGCAGGTGAGGAGCGTGAAGAACAGTAGCAGGATGTATTTCGCGGCCACGGCCTTAAGCTTACTGCTAATCGCTCTGCTAGCATTACGCATCAGCGCTCGCATCGAGCCTTCTTGGAACGCGAGAGAGCCGCTACCCTCCGCTTACCTGTGGAGCGCTAGGTGGGCGGACGTGATTGCGCAAGCACTTATCCTGCTCGCTGCGATTGCAGCAGTCGCGCATGTACTGAGGAGGGTGACTGGACGTTGAGCCTGCTCAACTTTTACTCGGCAGCAGCTATCGCGCTCCTGGCGATTGGCGCGTACTGCGTGGCGTCGAAGAGGAACTTAATCAAAATCGTCATGGGAGTAGAGATTGTGACGACTGCTGTCAACTTGAACTTCGTGGCAATGGGCATCAGGTCTGGCGCGCTGGACCCCTTAGCGCCCATTTACGCCGCTATCTCCATGGCCATAGGAGCCGCAGTAGCGGCTCTGGCGCTCGCCCTTGTAATCCAAGCGCACCGTCACTATGGCACGCTCGATTCGTCTAAGATGAGCAGGCTAAGGTGGTAGGCGTGAGCCCTCTGGACGTGTTCGCACTCTTTTTCGGAGCGAGCCTGGCCGCTGTAGCAGCTAATGGGCTGGGGCGGAAGGTTGGAGCGACAAAGATTCCCGCATACATTGTCACGATTGCGCTGGCGGTAGCGTTAGCTCTCGTACTGCCGATGGAGCCGTGTAAGTACCAGCTTCCCTCCTTCGCGGGCATCCCTGTAGCCGAGCTGAGGATGGACGATGCGTCCAGGATCTTTAGTGCCGCAGCCATCCTACTCGGCTTCCTAGCGGCCATCTACTCGCTGAAGTACATGGAGGGGGAGGAAGGGGTCGGCCTCTACTATCTCCTGCTGCTGTTGATGGTGGCGGGGATCGTCGGTGTGACTCTCGCTAACGACCTCTTCACCCTCTACTGTTTCTGGGAGCTCATGTCCGTTGCAGCCTACGCGCTTGTAGCGTTTAGATGGTGGGACTGGGAGCCCGTTGAGGCCGGCCTCAAATACCTGGTTATGAGCACGCTGGGCGCGTTAATGGCCCTTTACGCAATCTCGCTAGTTTATGGCGCATCGGGGACCACGAACTTTGACGAGCTACGCGGGCTGCTTCCCAAACTGGAAAGCAGAGAAGCGTTGGGGCTCCTGGTAGGCCTCTTCGTCTTCGGCTTCGGTGTTACAACGGCTATAGTCCCCTTCCACACGTGGCTCCCTGACGCGCACCCCGCAGCCCCCAGTCCTGTAAGCGCGATGCTGTCTGGAGTCGTGATAGAAACCGGGGTCTACGCTATCGCGCGAACGCTGTTTTACGTGCTACCCCCGCTCGCCGGGATCGAGTATCTCCTCACTTACGTGGGGCTGCTCACGTGCACCGTAGGGAACCTCTCGGCGCTGAGGCAGAGCGACGTGAAAAGGCTGCTGGCGTACTCGTCGGTAGCCAACATAGGCTACATAATGGTGGGTTTAGGGGAAGGTTACATGGGTCTTCTACAGGGTGTTTCAACCCTAGCGCTGGCGGGGTTGGCTGGAGCGACCCTCCACGTGGTTATTCACGCGTTCGGCAAGGGTCTCCTCTTCCTCTGCGCTGGAAGCGCCATCCGCGCCCTCAAGAGTAGGAGCATCCGAGACTTAGAGGGGTGCGCCAGAAGCATGCCTGTCACCGGGTTCTCGGCTGCGGTTGGTCTTCTGAACCTGGCAGGGATCCCGCCCTTGGCCGGGTTCTGGAGCAAGCTGCTCATAGCTTACGGACTGGCGGTAACGATACAGAATCCCCTTATGGCGCTGGCCTTGCTATTCTTCGTTGCCAACGCTGTCCTGGCCGCAGCATACTACTTGACCCTGCTAACTAGGCTTTTCGGCGGCAAAGAAACCGGAGCGAGAGAAGCGCCACCACACATGTGGGTACCTGAGCTCGTGCTGGCAGCGGCTTGCATCCTGATGACGCTGCAGCTGTCTCATGTGCTCGCGCTCGTGTACCGCAGCGCCTCTGCACTTTTGGGGTGGTAGGATGAGCGTGGAATTCTTCGCGAATTTGGCCTGGAGCGTTCCGGTGATCGGCGCGCTGTTGACGCCCCTGTTTTCACGAATCAGCGGCAGGCTTAGGGACGTCGGAGCAGTAGCTGCGTGCATGATCTCGGCTGTATCGGCAACTTTCCTCCTACACTTGCTAGCCGAAGGGGGCTTGCCGGTAGTATACAGGTACAAGTGGGTGTCGCTGCCAGCAGTGGGTGAAGTTCGTTTCGGGATACTGCTGGATCCGCTGAGCGTAGTGATGGCGAACGTTGTCGCTTGGATCTCGACTCTAGTGTTTGTCTACTCTCTAGGTTACATGAAAGGGGATCCCAGCCTCACGCGATACTGGTTCTTCATGCAGCTTTTCGTGGGGAACATGCAGCTGCTAGTGTTTTCCGAGAACTTAATCCAAATGCTGGTGGGGTGGGAGGGGGTGGGTGTGTGCAGCTATGCGTTGATAGGGTTCTGGTACAAGGACAGGAAGGAGGACTACCTGAGGTGCTGGGTGGGAGAACCCCCCGAAGCCTACCCCCCCTCCCACTGCGGGATGAAGGCGTTTATCACCACGAGAGTTGGAGACGTTTTCATGTTGGCTGGCATGCTCCTGCTAGCGATCACGCTGGGTACGCTATCTTTCACGGAGCTGCCGGAGACCGGTCTCCGCAACCCAAGCTCTCTGCTGCTACCCTCTCTGCTCTTCCTCTACGTGGGCGCTGTGGGCAAGAGCGCGCAGCTGCCGCTAATGGAATGGCTCCCTGATGCCATGGCTGGGCCCACAAGCGTTAGCGCGCTCATACACAGCGCAACGATGGTTAAAGCTGGCGTTTACTTGACAGCGCGCCTGGCTTTGATCTCCGCTGCTTGGGCTGAACGCATCAACGTAGCCCCGTTTTTCGAGTACGTGATGTGGACAGGGGTCTTGACGGCGCTCGTTTCGGCAGCCCAGGCTATGGTGAGTGTGGAACCGAAAAAGACGCTAGCGTACTCCACGGTGAGCCAGTTGGGGTATATGATGGCGGCCCTAGGCGCAGCGAGCACTAGCCCGCAACTGTCGGTGGCCTCAGCTATGTTTCACTTGGTGAGCCACGCTGTTTTTAAGGCGTCTCTCTTCCTCTGCGCCGGAGCTGTCATACACGCGGTCGAATCGAGGTTCTATAGGCATCTGGGTGGGCTGGGCAGGCACATGAGACTCACTATGGCAGCGATGTTCCTCGCTTCAATGTCCTTAGCCGGAGTGCCCCCCTTCTTGGGTTTCTGGAGCAAGGACATGATACTGTCTTCCGTCCTCGAGGCTGACCCCCTTGCTTTCGTGCTCCTCCTTTTCACAGCTTCGTTGACAGCGTTCTACACAGTCCGCATGTTGGGTCTCACGTTTTTCGGCGAAGAGAGTGATCAGGTGAAGGAGAGGGCGGAGCGCCACGAACTCCACGAAGCTTCGCTGATGCTGGTACCGTACTTAACGTTGGCTGTTACCAGCCTCCTGCTAGGGCTCGTCGCTCCTCAGCTCGAGCACGCGATTGTCCACTTGTTCCAGGCGCACGGCTCGGAAAACCATAAAGGCGAGAACTTGCTAGTTCCTGTACTCTCTATCACCGCGATAGCTATTGGCGTTACCCCAGCGCTCTTGATGTACGTTAAAAGGGCCCTCGCCATCCCTCAGGGGAGGCTCACCGAGCGCGCGCGCTCCCTCTTTCTTAGAAGACTTTATATAAACGCTCTCTATTACAAAGCATTTGCAAATTCTACTGTTATGCTTGGGCTCTCAGTAGGAAGGTTAGATAAATCTATCGATAATGCTTATAGCGTCTACCTTGCAAACTCTACCGTTAAACTGGGACGCTCGATGGGGAGGTTGGACGGGTCTCTCGATAAAGCTTATAGCGTGTACCTTACGGGGCTCGTGATGCGGCTAGTGAAGCTAGCACGCGGAGCTGAAGTCGTGGTGGATTCCATGCTCTACGGAGTATCCAGCATAGCGGTGAACGTCGCGGAGGCCGTTAGGAAGCTACATAGGGGTGTGCTCGGCTACAACATAACCCTGTGGCTCGGTGGCGGACTGCTAATCATGCTGCTGGTAATTCTGCTGAGCGCGGGATGGTGAGGGCGATGCTCGCGCTACTATCGGTTCTTGTCCAGCTGGCAGGTGCACCCGCACTTCTGCTGGTAAAGGATTGGAGACGGGGCGGTGCGATCACCGCCCTCTTCATAGCGGTGGGGGGCGTGGCGCTCCTCCTGGCTTCAGCGGGAGCGTTGGGCGGCGAGGCTGTCGAAGAGTTCTACGCCGTAGCTCCAGACCTAAACTTGCTGAAGTTAAGGATTGACGGGTTCAACCTCGTATTCGCGCTTCTTATACTGCTGCTCAGTGTTGTTGTGGCCCTCTACTCGATGGAGTACATGCACGGATCGCCTTACCCGGGCGTTTACTACTCCCTGTACTTAGTGTACGCAGCAGCGATGATGGGCTCCGTGATCTCCGGAAGCTTAACCACATTCTTCGTGTTCTTCGAGCTGATGCTCATACCATCGTGGGCTCTAATAGCGTTTTGGGGCACCGGAAGAAGGGAGATAATAGCCCTCAAGTACTTCCTTTTCACGGAGGTTGGTGCCCTCCTGACAATGCTCGGCATAACCCTCGTTTACGCCAGGTACGGCACGCTGGATTTCGCGGAGCTCAGAACCCGGCTCGCTGGAGTCCCTCCGCGCGAGCTGCTGCTACCGGCCATCCTCCTCTCTTTCGGTCCTTTAGTGAAAATGGCCGTTGTCCCCCTGCACGCGTGGCTTCCCGACGCTCACGCTGAGGCTCCGACCCCCATCAGCGCCCTCCTATCGCCTGCTATGATAGGGATAGGCGGATGGGCGCTGGTAAGGATGCTTATATATTCCATGCCCCAGCTGTTCGCATTGACTGAAGTCAGGATCGCTCTTACAGTGATGGCCGTTTTAACAATGGGTTATGGAAGCTTGTGCGCTTTCGCGCAGGACGACATCAAGAGGCTGCTGGCGTACAGCAGCATCAGCCAGATGGGTTACATGCTCCTCGGAATATCAAGCGCTTGCGAGGCAGGAGTCACAGGGGTGGCAACTCTGTACTTCAGCCACGGCTTGGCTAAAGCGGCGCTCTTCATGGTTGCGGGCGTGTTGTACCACGAGCTGAAGACGCGAAGCATAAGCAAGATGGGCGGTTTAGCGCCTCGCATGAGATTTACCGCTACGGCAGCCGTAGTATCTTTTTTGAGCCTGGCCGGCGTGCCGCCGCTGCTGGGGTTCTGGGCTGAGCTTCAGGTGTTCCTCGGAGCCGCATCCGCTTCGTTGAGCGGTGGATTGCTAAACGACCCTTCGCGCGCAAGTCTAAGCTATGCAATGCTCTCGCTAACTATCGCGGCTGTGGTGCTAGCGGTGCTAACAGCTGGCTACGGGCTATGGACTGTCAAAAGAGTATTCTACGGGGAGCCACCGAGGGAGCTCGCTCACGTTGAAGAGAAGGTTTGCGTTACGACAGTGATGCCGTTATTTCTAGCGACTCTTAGCGTCGTTGCAGGGATTTATCCTTCGTGGCTGATAGCGCTTGCGCGTCACGCCGTTACCCCGCCTTAGGCGCGGGGTTATAGCTTCTCTCTTTCGTACCGGTATCACCCTGCTTGCCGTAGGTATGAAGCTGAGGGCTTTGACGCGCTTTGGCGCTTTCCCGCCGTCCCTCTTTAGGATGTTTATGCGCGCGTAAGCAACCTGACGATACATTTTTATGTTATCTGAAGTCGTCGGCTCCGCAATGTCTAAGCTGGCGGTGCTGGTAGACGAGACACTAAAGGCCGAGCTAGAAGCCGCTAAGATTGTAGAAGAGGCTAAAAGAAAGGCTGAGGAGCTCCTCGAGAAAGCTAGAATTGAAGCGCAAGAGGTAGTCGAAAGCGCGTTAAGAAGAAGGGAAGTTGAAATAGAGAAACACTATGAAGAGCTTCTGAAACATATGTTGAAGGAAGTTAAAGAAATCGAGGCTATTTCAAAATTGGAGGAAAAACTTTCTTATTTGAAAAAAAGAAGAGAGGAACTCATCGCATGGTTATCTGATAACATCCTAAAATATATTATCGGTGATATCAATGACATTGAGTTTAGCTAAGAGAATTTTAGAGGAAGCTTCGAAGGAGGCAGAAAAAATATTGGATACCGCTGAGATCGAAGCGCGCAAAATACTAGAAGATGCTAAAGAGAGGGGGGAGGCTATCCTCAATGAAGCTCCGAAGGAAGCGGAAAGAAGAGCGAAAGAATACGTCAACACGTTGATAGCTGACGCCAGAGGGAAACTCTGGGCGCTTAAGCGTGAAGCGCTGCGCGCCGCATATGAGATCGCAGCGGAATCGTTCGAACAAGCGGCAAAGAAGCTTCCAAAGATAACCGAAAGAGAAGATTACATTAACATATTATTTAGGCTAATTCTCGAAGCTATCGAGAATATTCGAGAAACCAACCTTATAGTGTCTGTAAACAATAGAGATATGAATCTAGTTAGAAGGCTATTACCGAATCTAGAAGCTGATGCTGCAAAAATTTTAGGTAAAAAAGTTAGGCTGACTCTTCTGGAGAACCCCATCGACATAGTGGGAGGTGCTATCGTCATGACCGCTGATGGAAGCATAATCTATAACAATTCGCTGGAGGCCAGGCTTGAAAGCGCTCGAGAAAAACTATTGCCCGATGCGATCCGAAGGTTGGTTCCGGAGGTGGTCGCAAGATGAGAAGGGGTGTTATTGAGAGGGTCAGCGGACCTCTCGTGGTCTGCAGCGGAATCGCCGGGGTTACGCTAGGCGAGATAGTGGAAGTGGGGAGCGATAGGCTTATCGGAGAGGTAGTGAGAGTGATTGGAAAGAGATTCTTCGTCCAGGTCTATGAAAATACCAGCGGGTTAAAGCCGGGGGAGGAGGTTACCGCGACTGGTAAAAGGTTGGTGGCTGAGCTCGGACCCGGGCTTCTGGGTTCGATATTCGATGGTCTTCAGAGACCGCTACCGGAGTTGCTGAAGCTGAGCGGTCCCTTTATCAAAAGGGGGTTTAAGCTTAACGCATTACCTCGAAATAGAAAATGGTATTTTAAACCGATGGTCAAAGCTGGCGATAAAGTCGGACCTGGCGACGTCATAGGCATCGTAGAGGAGACGCCGTCTATCACTCACAAGGTGATGGTCCCTCCCGACGCGGCGCCAGGGGAAGTAGTCGAGATCTGGGAGGGGGATTTCACGGTAGAGGAGCAGGTGGCTACTCTGGCAACCAAAGGCGGAGAGATGGAACTAAAGCTCATGCAGGAGTGGCCTGTGAGGGTTGCTAGGCCTTGGAGCGAAAGGTTGCCTCTTGAGGAACCCCTCTTAACAGGGCAGAGGATCATCGACATGTTCTTCCCTGTCGCTAAAGGCGGCGCTGTGTGCGTGCCCGGCGGCTTTGGGACGGGCAAGACGGTGCTCTTACACAAGATTTCGATGTGGAGCGACGCGGATGTGGTAGTGTACGTTGGGTGCGGGGAGCGCGGTAACGAGATGGCTGAGCTGCTGAAAGAATTCCCCCAGCTGGTGGATCCTAGAAAAGGTAGACCGATCATAGAGAGGAGCGTGCTCATCGCTAACACGTCTAACATGCCGGTTATGGCTAGAGAGGCTAGCGTATACATGGGGGTAACCGTAGCAGAGTACTTTAGGGACATGGGGTACAACGTGGCAATACTTGCGGACTCGACGTCGCGGTGGGCTGAAGCCATACGAGAAATCTCAGGGAGGCTCGAGGAGATGCCGGTGGAGCAGGGATTCCCAGCCTACCTCGCAGATAGGCTGGCTGAGGTGTACGAGCGCGCTGGCAGGGTCGTATGCTTGGGCAGACCCGAGAGAAAGGGCTCAGTAACGGTGATAGCCGCCATCAGCCCCCCTGGCGGAGACTATAACGAGCCCGTGACCATCCACACACTGAGGTTCGTCGGCGCTATGTGGGCGCTGGATACCGATCTGGCCTACAGGAGGCACTTCCCTGCTATCAACTGGCTTAGGAGTTTCAGCCAGTACGCCGATTTGCTCGGGGGGTGGTGGAAGAGCGAGGTTAGCGACGACGCCCCGAAGTACAGGGGGAGAGCCCTAGCGCTTCTGGCAGCGGCATCTGAGATAGAGGCTATAGCTTCCGTAGTAGGGGAGAGCGCCCTGCCAGACGATCAGAGGTTGATACTGCTGCTAGCTGATATACTCAAGGAGGGTTTCTTAAGACAAGTCAGCTTTGAGGGCGAGGAGACGTTTTGTCCTCCTGCAAAGCAGCACGCGCTATTGAAATTGATGCTTGACTTTTACGACTACGCTTATAAGTTGATTAGAGCGGGGGTCCCGATAGACGCTATTGCATCTTTACCCTACATCTCAGACCTTATGAGGGTGAAGGAGGAACCTATGAGTGAGATTAAGGGGTTGCACGGATCCCTCGTAAAAGCGCTAGAGGAGGTCGCTAGAAAACATGGCGTGGAGGTGAGTTCATGAACAGCGGAGGGTTTTACAGCCTAATAGCTAAACACCATGGAAGGCTCTACAAAAGTGTAAGGGAGGTGAGCGGCCCCCTCCTTGCGGTAGAGAAGGTTGAAGGTGTAGGGTATGAGGAAATCGCGAGGATTATCGGCGCGGACGGCAAGGAAAGGGTAGGGAGGGTGATAGAGGTGGGTAGGGGCTATGCTATCGTCCAGGTACTCGGCGAAGAAGAAGGGTTGAGCACGGACGCCGTGGTCAAGTTCATCGGGAACACGTTCGGGATAAGGGTATCAGAGGAGGTCTTGGGGAGGATGTTCAACGGCAGGTACGAGCCGATCGACGGAATGCCCCCCGTAATGACCGGTGAGACAATGGATGTCAACGGTCTCCCGATCAATCCACACGGTAGGGAGTACCCCCGTGATTTCATACAAACAGGGGTATCGGTGATAGACGGGTTATTCAGTCTTGTCAGAGGGCAGAAGCTGCCGATATTCAGCGTGTCGGGCTTACCCCACAACGCTCTAGCGGGGCAGATAGCTAGGCAAGCCACCGTAATAGGGAAAGAGGAGGAGTTCGCCGTAGTCTTTGCCGGTATAGGTTTGAGGAGGGCCGAGGTGATGCACTTCATGGAGGAGTTCCGGAACTCAGGAGCGCTGAAGAGGCTTGTTGCGATCTTGAACCTCGCGGAGGACTCGGTAGCCGAGAGGTTGCTCACCCCCCGGATAGCTTTGACTGTGGCTGAGTACCTGGCCTTCGAGCTCGAATTGCACACGCTTGTCATAATGACCGACATGACCAACTACTGTGAGGCTCTCCGCGAGGTGAGTGCTGCCAGGGGTGAGGTGCCCGGGAGATACGGGTACCCGGGCTACATGTATACGGACCTTGCCACAATCTACGAGAGAGCCGGTTTGATAAAGGGTAAGAAAGGAAGCTTAACGCTAGTTCCCATGCTGACGATGCCCGGCGGGGACTTAAGACACCCAATACCCGATCTGACGGGATACATAACTGAAGGGCAGGTAATACTGAGCCCTTCCCTCCACGCGAGAGGGATATACCCCCCCGTCGACGTGCTTCCGAGCCTGAGCAGACTCATGAAAGCCGGTGTGGGAGCGGGAAGAACGAGGGAGGATCACATGCCAGTAGCGGATCAGCTGTACAGCGCTTACGCTAGGGGTGTCAAAGCTAGGGATATGGCGAGAATCGTAGGCGAATTAGGGTTGAGCCCCGCGTCCAGGAAGTACCTCGAGTTCGCTGACGTTTTCGAGAGTAGATTCATCAACCAAGGCTACTACGAGAACAGAGATGTCGAGAAGACATTGGATCTCGCGTGGGAGGTTCTCTCGGTGCTGCCGGAAGAGGAGCTCGTAAGAATCCCAAGGCCCCTCATAGAAAAGTACTACCCTAAGCGTGGGCGCGTGGGAGGATGAGCCACTCGCAAGTGCCGATCTCAAGGGGAACGCTCTTAAAGCTCAGAGAGAGGTTAACAGTGGCTAGGAGGGGTAAAGAAGTGCTTGAGATGAGAAGAGAACAGCTTGTGCATGAACTCTTGTCAAGTGTGGAAAAAATCGAGGGGAGGTCGGCCTTGGACGATAAGCTTTACGAACTTTTCGGTGAAGCTGTCAAGCTTTACCTAACGCTGGGCGAGTACGGGTACAGAAGCATGTGCTCAGCGTTGAAGGCTCCTAAAGTTGAAACTCTCATTGAGAGCCTCTACGGGGTGAAAGTGCCTAAAGTAAAGGTAGTGAAGGAGCCTAATTTTTCGACTATAAGTGATCCTGAGGTGCGCCGGCTAGCTAGCGCGTTATACGAGGCGCTTAAGGAAGCTATATCTCTCGCAGCAGAGGAGGAAAAGGTGAGGGCGCTTGCCAACCACCTAGAGTACGTGAACAGAGTTACCAATAGCCTTGAGAAAATAATAATCCCTCAGCTGGAGGAGCTGATAAGGTATGTCAGCGAGAGGTTGGAAGAAGAGATGGTGAGCGAGTTCACCGCTCTGAAAAAACTTAAGAGGTTGAGGGAACATGGAGAACTACCTGGTAGTTAGATCGCATGGTTTAAAACTACATCTTATTAAACCTGATGATTATGAGAAATTATTGAAATCAGAAGATCCAATAAACACATTAGCCGCTTTAGGTTACGATGATGTTATGAATATTTATGGGAGATCATGGCCCGAGGTCCTAAAAGCGGTTTACGCGAAGCTGGTCGAAAAAGTCAGACCCTTAATGGTCGACGAAAGCTACAGGAAGCTCCTTACAGCTTTCCTCGATAGACTGGAGGCGGCGAACTGCAAAATTAAATTAAGGGAGCTCATGGGAGAGAGAACTCGACCGGTCCTTTACTACCCCTACAGCCACTATCTGGACTTAGAGCCGCTTTCAAAAGCCAGCGACATCCACGAATACGTTAGTCTACTCTCCGAAACACCGTACGGGCTTAAGTTAAGATACGCGTTGGAGGTTTACGAAAAAACTGGCATTACTAGCATTTTAGAAGCTTCTATAGATTTCTCCTATTGTAATTATTACCTTGAAATTGCTAAGGGAACTGCGTTCGAAAAGTTTGTTAAAATGGAGAAAGAAGTCTACAAAGTATACTGGGGGGAGCTATTTGATATGCTAGGTAAAACCACCAAATCCGTAACATTCGATTTCCTTAAAATAGAGCCTAATGGTCTTTCGATGCAATTTTCTGCGTTAAAAGATTTCTTAATAAAACTAAAAATAATGGCAAAGGAAGAAAGTTTAGACATGAGTTATGTATATGCGTACCTTATTTCATGTTGGATAGAAGCCACGAACATTGAGAAAATTCTAATAAGCAAAAGATTAAACATCGAAAGCAAAACTGTCAGAGATATGCTTTTACATTACCCTTTATGTTTTTAGTGGCTTACATCTTCCTAAAAACTTGAGAAAGAATTTCTAAAGATACTGCCTCCTTTTTCTTACACTTTTCCTAGAATCATTATCGCGACAAGCAGTCCGTAAATTGCTATGCCCTCAGCCAGCCCTCCGAGTATTAGCATGAACGTTCTTAGCTCGGGTTTTTCGGCTGAAGCTGCAAATCCGCTGGTGGCCACGCCGTATATTGCCGCACCAGCGCTTAAACACGAGACGGTTATAGCTATTGCGGCAGCAAAGAAGGCCGGTAACCTAGCTTGTTCACCCCCGCTAACCTGTCCCCCCTCACCGCTAGAAGTGGGCGCAGGGACGCTACTCTTGACAGCGGCGAATGCAGCATAAGATAAGAACAGCATAGGCACTAGCGCTAACGCTATACCTAGAGCGAAAAGGGTACGGGAACTGATAATGCCTTGCATTGGCTTCACCTGCTCGAAAGCTCCAACATACGGTTATATAAAACTTTTTTAACTGAAATGAACGATATACCCTCTTCCTCTATTAGCTTGGAGGCGAACTCGTAGTAGGTGAGCCTTAAAGCCTGTATTCCAGCCGCAAATCCTTCAATAGCCAACACGAGGAGGTTCGCTACAAGGTAACCAGTGATCCCGCCCAACATTTCGGCGATCGAAGCGAAGATCTCGTGAGCGATCGCAAACATGGCTAGCCTCATATATGATAATGTGTTCGCTGGGTACTCTATTAACATTTCCACGACTTCTATCACTCCTTCCATGGGGCTCCTCCCTTTCACTGCCACGGACGCCACGGGCACTCCCAACATTGCTAAGAGCAGCGTTGCGAGCGCTATAATGTGGGGCTGCTGCAGGAGTGTTTGGTATCTAAGTTCGTTAGTCGCGATCACGTAGCCTATGTACACTCCGGCTGCGTAGTACACTATGCCTAGGACCCCTCTACCGCTGAAAATTGCTGTTACGTAGTCACCCGCCTTCACGTGGTTTACGACGTTGAGCAGCATGGCTGCCACGAGTTGGACCGCGCCGAAGAGCAGCGCAGCGCCTATAGCGCTCCACATATCGTGTAGGGGGCTGATAACGGGGTGCTCAACAACCCTGATAAGGAACGCCACTCCGTAAAGCCAGCCGAACACCATCGAGAGCGTCCCGCACAGCATTAGTAGCACTCCTAGGTTTGATATGCTCTCAGGTTGGAAGCCTAGAAAGGATTTTCTGGATTTAAAAAGCGCAAACCCGAGCACAAGGATCACCGCCCCAAGCCCGAGATCCCCGAACATGAAACCGTACATTATCGCGAAGAGAGCATTCATGAATGGTGTAGGATCGAGGCTCCAGTAGGGGGGCACCCCCCTGGCCCATGCGAATCCCCTAAGTCTCTCCATTACAGGCGCTGGCCTTGGCTTCGTGGGAACCTCCTCGAGAGGCACCTCGACCTCGAACTCGATTACACCTTTAACGGTGCTCTGCACGTGAGCTCTCAGCTTTTCCACGTCGCTTTCGGCAACGTAGCCTTTTACAATGAGATCGCTGTTCTCCACCCTAAAGTGAGAGGCTACCTCCACGAGCGCTCTCAGAAGAGCTTCTACGCGTACAACTTCCGACAGCACTCGAGGGACCTGGATCACGTCCAAATTCACTTCGACGAAGCCTCCCTTCTTTAAAATCGACCTAACTCTCTGCGACTCCGAGACCAGTGTTAAGATGCAAATAACCTCGCGCTTAGCTTTCGCAAGAAATACCTGTTGACTCGAGCCTTCTATGCTGGACAATTCCTTTGAAACTTTTTCCCAAAGACCTAGGGGGCCTACACCAACTATCAGTGTAAAGTGCTTAGACCTTCTGATAGCTTCAATATCGACGCCCTTTAGCAATTCATTTAGAGCGTCGAGAAACGTGCGGCCTATACTCTTTATCTTGTTTAGCTCCGCGGATATCCTATGAGCCCTCTCACACAGCTCTTGGACGTACCCCTCCGAGAGAGCGCGCTCCCACATCCCCGTGAAAAGTGCATGTGCTTGCTCCTCACGCACTAGCGAAGGTGCGCTTAAACCAAGCTTTTCGAGGGAGCTCGACAAAACCGCTCTCGCCTTGGCTAGTCGCTCTAAGTGCTCGCTGAGCTTACTATTCGGTCGGAAGCCCTCGCCTTCTCTGATGAGGTGCACCTCACCGAATTCCACCAGCGCGCGAGCGAGCTCCACCCAGCCGTCCTTCATTGCCCGTATCGTGAACTTAACAAGCGGAAGCGGCCACAGCATGGCGTTCGCAAAGGCGCTGCTCGCACATCTTTATATATGCTTTCCTCTGCTACCTTACTTCGTATGATAGTAGGGCTATCGCTTGACGAGAAAATTAGGGTTCTAGAACTGGTTGGAGTAGAATGCTACGTAGCTCGCAACGACGAAGAAGCATCGATGCTCGTCAGGCAGCTGCTGAAGAAAGTTGATGTGTTGATGATCGACGAGGATCTGTATGCGAAGCTATCGCAAATCATCAGACGTGAAAGCGAGAACTTGAGAAAACCACCTCTCGTGGTAGTTCTCCCGAGCTTCAGCGGTCCTAAGCACGTAGTAGTCAATGAACTAAAGGAGCTTATAAACAAAGCCGTAGGAGTGGAACTCAGCATCTTCAGCGCGCGCCACGCCGTTACCTAGCCCTAGGTGCGGGGTTACTGGTTTTCTCTCGCTCACCTCTACGCTCGATGATCCCGCCGGGCGTCGGAGTGAAGCTGAACGCTCTGACTCGCTCCGGCAGCTTCCCGCCGGCTCTTTTCAGGATGTTCATCGCGGTGTTCAAGTCACTGTGCATCACGTGACCGTGCGGGCACTTGACCAACCCTCTCGGCCTCCGCTGGACTTCACAGCCGTGTCTCGCGCAAGTTCTTGAAGTTCCGTCCTCCGGCAACTCGAACAGCGCGATCCCATAGTTCTCGAACGTTGTCGCCAGCCGCAACTTCAGCACCCCGTAACTCCATGCGTTCGTATTCCCCTTCCCGGGCTTCTCTTGCGCTAAGCCTAGCAGGCTACCGATGAACACTGTGCTCACGCCCAATTTCAAGAATTCTCGCGCCAAGTGCGATGCGAGGTTGGCGAACAACTGAGCCCTCCGTCTCCTCCGCTTATCGTAGAGCTTCCGCCTTTCCTCTCGCAGGACACTTCTGTCCATTTCCTCGGATTTTGTATTGGACAGCGTTCCGTCGATATCAGCGATCTTCTTCTCGAAGTAGTAGTCCGCCTTCAACGGCCCTCCCCTGTACAGCAAAGCGACGCCCTCGCCGCTGCCGTTAACCGGCTCGGTCACGGCGGCGATAAGGCGCTCCCTACCCAAATCGATGCCAGCCTTCAAGCTGACGTTACACTCCCTCCCCAGCACTACTTCCACGCTAACACGAGCGTACCAGCGCTTCTTGACAGGATCGTACGTGATGATCAAGCGGCCCTGCTTCGCGCTCGGCTTTGTCAGCCACTTAGGCTTCCCCGTGAAGGGGATATCTACATTGAGTAGTACTTGAGACGCTCCCAAGCTGACCTCCAGCTGCAATCAATCCTCCCCGTGCTGAAGAACAGCTTCCTCCACTTAAAATTCTCCATGTTGATCAACTTCGCAGTAGCATCGCCTAAGCGTTGCAAAAGTTTCTCCAGCTTCGGCGTCGGCAGCAGCCTCAGCGTTTCTCAACGCCACACACGCAGAGCCTGGACCCCACCCCCCGCTACCGCGAGGGTCACCATTCTGCCCCAAGAGGAGCTGGGCCCAAGCGTTCAACGGAACCAAACTATTCTTGCCATTTTCATCTCTTTTCTTTTTATTTTTAGTTTTGCTCCCTTTCACCTTTCTTTTCAACCGTTTGCTCCCTGAACATCTAGCTCTAGGGCTCCAGCCCGCCGCCCTAAAGCCTCTGCACAGAACCCACCTTTCACCCACCTCTTCCATACCAATCCCCTTTCGAGGCGCCCAGCCGCGTTCCGCAGGCCTAGGCGCTTCCTCGAAACCGGGCCTCCCCAGCAGCCCGGGCCCCCCTCGAGGGAGCAAAGGGCCGAGCAACCCTTCAAGGGGATGAGTGGAGCGTTCCGCTTCGCACCGGCGGGGTAACAGTGCGGCGCCCTCTGCAGCGGTCTCACATTCTCCCGCACCCGGGGTAGAGCGGGAGCCTCTCATCGCCGCCTAGGGCCAGCGGGGCAGCGTGCGCACGATCGAGGAGGCGTTTAACGAGAAGCTGGTCGAGCTGGCGCGAGATCCCAGCGCCGCCGACTGGAGGAGGGAGCTGGAGAGGTTCCACGAGACGTACGACGCGCGCTACGTGGGCTACACGTTCGCCTGTGCCGCGGTCGGCGGGAAGCTGGAAGAGTGTGCTGCAGCGCTCAAGTGGTTCATCGAGAAGTGCAACGGGGACCCAGAAAGGGCTCGCGCGTGGCGGGAAGCGAGCGAGAGAGCGGCGCGGGAGCTCGAAGTCAAAATAGCAGCGCTACAGCAGCTGCTGTCGAGCGCGGAGGATCGCCTCTCTGAGCTTGGGATCGGCACGCCGGAGCCGGGCTGGTCGCTCGCTTTGAGCTTAGAGCGGGAGCGCGAAGCCGTGGAGTTGCGCGAGGAGGCGAAGAGGTTGCTCGAGGCAGTTGAGGAAGCGCGAGCGCGAATCGAGGACGCTATCGCGCGGGCGAGAGAGCACGAGCTGCGAGAGCACGAGAGAGCATTGACGATCCTGCGCGACAGTTCTAAGCGGCTCGCAGAGGCGCTGCGCGAGCTAGTCGAGCTTGAGTAATGAACCGGGAACTTGCAACGCCACGAAGCTCTTGCTTATAGTGTGGTAAATGGATTTAATTACTGGAAATGCGAGAAAGGCTCCATGAAGCTGGTCGAGGCGAGAGCCCACCTCGAGAGGAGGCTCGCCGAGCTGGAGCGCGAGATTGAGTTTCTTAAGCTAGCCCTCAGCCTTATCGACGAAGCGCTTGTAAAGAGAGGCTTCACGAGGGGTTCCGAGTTGCACGTGGAGAACGCTCGAGCGGCTCTCACCCAGCAAGCTCCTTGACCGGCTGCACCTTCCAAGGAAGCGGCGAAAACCGTAGGAGCGGCTGCGACGCCGGATGAGCTCGGCTCTAAGCTTTCAGTGGAGGTTTTGAAATCTAAAGATAGACAGGAGCTGGCAAGTTTTACCGTGCACGAGAAGGGGTTGGTGGTAAAGCCGTTGATCGAAGTTCCTGCAGGTAGCCCGCCGTTCTTAAACTTCCTCGTGCTGAAAGTGCTAAACGAGTACGGGAGGGAGGATAGCCGAGCGGCGCGCTATGAGGACATCAAGCCCAGTGAAGCGCTTGATTTAGCGCTGAGAAGATAGCGAGTCCGCCGTTTCGCTAACTACAAAGCTTTTTCTCCTGCAACGTGCAGGGTCGGCCACCATGCCCTTGCCGCTAAGCGAGTTGAAGAACTCGCTAAAAGGATTCAAAGTGAGCATTGTCGAAGGGGCTGTCACCGTCATAGGATCGGCGCTCGTCGGACCGATGGCCACGCCTCTCCTGCTGCGCTTAGGGGCCGACGTCAACGCGCTCGGCCTGTACACGGCGCTCGTCTCTGCGACAACTCCTCCCCTTCAGCTCGCCGCTGCCGTGCTTCTCGACCGCTACAGGGAGAAACGTTTACACATCATGTGGGCGTTCGCCGCCGTAAGCCGGGCGATGTGGCTGGGAGTCCTTGCGGTCCTTCTCTCAAACAAGGGTGGCTTGTGGGCGGTAATGGCCTTCCTGTACATGTCGAACGCGCTGGGAGTGTACGCGGGTCTAGCTTGGACCGATTTAATGGCAGATCTCGTAGAGCCGCAGCGCCGTGGACGCATGTTTGCGCTAAGAAACACCATTCATGGCTTCATCAACATCGCCGGTTTATCGGTGGCGAAAGCT
>Ga0185307_1000847_pt1 | contig 18099 bp, 16 predicted proteins | sample LHCtaG_FD_128010 | JGI IMG/M metagenome (GOLD analysis project Ga0185307, IMG submission 128010) | Hot spring microbial communities from Little Hot Creek, USA to study Microbial Dark Matter (Phase II) - LHC4sed_matched (SPADES... | ecosystem: Environmental > Aquatic > Thermal springs > Hot... | reverse complement strand
CGGTGCACCCCTGGATTTATTCGGTTTTAGATTGGTGGATGGCCATCGGCTTGGCGGGGTTTATCCTCTTCTTGGTTTCAGCAATTTGGGGTAAAGAAAGAGAGAAGCTTCCCCTTTGGCTTTTAACCTTTCTGTTGGCTTTTACCTCGCTTTTTGCTCTTTGGCTCTGGATTCATAAAAGTTATCCCCAAGGGCGGATGCTCTTTCCGGCTTTGGCAGCTTTCTCGGCTATCTGGGTAAAGGGGTGGGCAACTCTCTTACCTGGACGGCTGGGGAAATGGTTCATCTTTTTATCAGCTTTAGCCTTAGGGGCTTTGGCCTTATACAGCCCTTGGGGCTACATCTATCCGGCTTATGCTGCTCCTCCTTTGCTGGAAGAATCGGAAATACCGGCGAGCTTAAACAGGCTTAACTGGACTTACGCCGATTCCATAAAGCTTTTGGGGGTTGAAATATGGCCCCAATCTGTAAAGCCCGGCCAAGTTCTGAATGTAAAGGCATGCTGGCAGGTCTTAAAGCCCCTGGATAAAAATTACAGCATCTTCGTTCACGTATGGGGGCGTGGGGGCGTAATACCAGGAGGGGAAACCCTCGCCCAAGTGGATACTTTCCCTGGCCTTGGGAGCTTCCCGTTCCGCTGCATTCCTCCAAGCAAAGTCCTATGTGAAGTTTACCCCCTGCGCATCCCTCCGGATGCTGAAGCTCCGGTCAAGCTCACTGTTGAAATGGGAGTTTACGATTTTTATGAGCCAGGGCGTCCAGGCCTAAAGGCGAGGGATGAATATGGCCGTTACATACCTTTGGGGATAGTAGGCTATGCGGCTTTAGAGCCTTTTGAGTGGCCATCCCTTCCGCCCGAGGCTGTGCCTCTAAGTTACCGGTTTTCAGATGGGATAAAGCTTGTAGGTTTCTCCTTAAAGGGAGATGTGCTTAAGCTTTACTGGTTCGCTGAAAGAAGGCCTACCCGCGATTACACTGTTTTTGTCCATCTTGTAAACGAGAAAGGGGAATGGGTTGCAGGGTTTGATGGGATGCCTATGGGAGGGGACTTTCCAACTTCTCTCTGGTCTCAAGGCGCATTGGTGCAGGATGAAAGGAGGTTAACACTGGAGGGTTTACCCCCAGGAGAATACACTGTGAAAGTAGGCCTATACTTTTTGGAGACCATGGAGCGCCTTGCGGTTGAGGGCCCCAATGGCCCAGTCCCCGAAGGGGCCATAACTCTTGAGCGATTGCGCTTGCCGTAAGATAAACCCTTTGCTTGCTGGCTGAAGTCCGCGGGTATGAGCTACTCTTCGGGTGTGTCCCAATTTCGTCGGGCGTCCTTCCCTTTAAAATCAGCCTCTTTTGGCTTCTGGCCTGTGGTCGGTCCTCTGGCCGAGAAGCCCCCTCAACCCGAGGACTCGGGGCGTGGCCCTCAGAAAAACTTTTCATGCCGACTAAAATCGTCCTCTTTTGGCCTTCACGACCTTCATTTAGACAAATCGCCAGGAGCCCAAAGTCCTGCGAATTCTCAGCTCACGAGGGCAGGAGAATTGTGGACCCAGGGGGGCAAAGCCCCCATGGCGGGGGATGTAGGGGGTGTCCCCTCAAAGTTTTAAAAGAGGGGGCAAGGTGCTACCTCTTGCCAACCTGCCACGAGTGGGACCTAAGACGCTGGCGAACTTACAGCCAACGGGGGTGGGGAAAATTTTTCTTGCCGATTGAAATCGCCCTTTTTGGCCTTCGGCCAGAGGTAGGCCTTAGCCGACCTCTGTTAAACTGGAGGTGGAGGGGACAGAGCCCCATCCCGGGGGCCGTGGGGGTGTACACCCACAAAATCAAAAGAGGGGGCGAGTTGCCCTACGAGGTATACACCCTACTCTTCCCTGTAAATCCTAACCCTGCGGTAAGGTTCTTTGCCCACGCTGTAGGAAGAGAGGTTAAATTGGGCTGCCAGAAGGTGTTGCTGGCGGCGGATGGGGGCACTTTGAGGGCTTAACTCCACCATCGGGACCCCACTAAGCACTTTTTTTATCGCTTCCTCCGCTTCCCTCATGGCTGCAGCGAGGGGGTCGGCCCCGCTTTGCCCAAGCTCAAATATATCGGCCAGGCATTCTTCTATCTGGGCTACGGTGTTGGAGCGCAGGACATATACTGGAATGCCTCTCCTTTCTGCCTCCACTATGGGTTGGAGGCGTTTCCGGTAGAAGCTTTTGAGGGTAAGGAACACATCGCTCTGGTTTAAGTCTTTGACGACTATGAAGGGGACCTGGAGCTTGCGGGCTGCTTGTCTGACCTTATTTTCCCCTAAGCCGTAGAGGTAACCCTTTATGGCCGCTTTTTCCCCGTGCTGTGGAACCCTCGGAAGAAAAGGCGCCCTCTCTAAGGAAGGCGGTGGGAAGGTGGCTTTCTCTCGGAAAACCCTACCATCTTCTGTTCGGTAGCGGATTTCAGCTGGGATTGGGTTGCCCCTTAGGATAGCATCCACTGCCGCAGCTACATCGTGATGGATGGCTAAGCGGTTCCAATCCTTTATCTCTATCACGACGTCAAACGTAGGAGGAGCTCTACGCTCCAGTACAGTTTTCTGGGTGCCTCGCCTTTTGGCTTCCTCATCAGAAAGGGTTACGCTTTCAATCCCTCCCACAAGGTCGGCTAAGGTGGGGTTCATCATCAGGTTATCCAGGGTTTCGCCGTGCGCGGTGGCTATAAGCTGGACACCTCTTTCAGCTATGGTTCGGGCGGCTTGGGCTTCCAGTTCCCTACCGATTTCGTCTATGATTATGACTTCGGGCATGTGGTTTTCCACGGCTTCAATCATCACTTCGTGTTGGAGTGCAGGAGTTGGGACTTGCATCCGTCGGGCCCTTCCTATAGCGGGGTGAGGTATGTCTCCATCGCCACCGATTTCGTTGGAAGTGTCTACGATTACCACCCTCTTCTTTTCGGCTAAGATTCGGGCCACTTCCCGAAGCATGGTGGTTTTACCCACTCCTGGCCTCCCCAGGAGCAGTATGCTCTTACCCGATTCCACGATGTCCCTTATGATGTCAACTGTGCCGTAAACGGCCCTCCCAACTCGGCAGGTAAGCCCGACAATTCGGCCTTTCCTGTTCCTTATGGCTGAAATTCGGTGCAAGGTCCGCTCTATACCAGCCCTGTTATCCTCACCGAACTCGCTTATCCTTGATACTACGTAATCAATGTCTTCTTGAGTTACCTCTTTTTCGCTTAGGATAACTTCGCCTTTGACGAAGCGTGCCTCCGGAGGCCTTCCCAAGTCCATCACTACCTCCAGAAGCTCGCTTCCACGGTTTATGCGCCTAAGGGTTTCCTCAATGTGAGGAGGGAGGACCGCTAACAGGGCATCCAAGTCATCCCTTATTTCAATTGGCCTTACTTTGAGTTCAGTGATTTCTTCAGCATGCTCCATCATCATTCACTATCACCTCCTTAAGAGATTGCAGGGATTTGCTTTAAGATTACTTTTTCCATGGCCAGGATGTTCCTAACCATGATGGAAAGGCTTTTTTGAGGGGGAAAGCCCCATTCTTCAAGGCCTTTGGCTAATGCCCCCTCGTAGCTTCTCACCCTAAAGGCGAAGGGTGGGGGGAAATTGGCTTTGGCCCAGGCCAAAGCCATCCCTACAATTCTTGTGCTTTGAGCTTCGAGGCCTGGTTGGAGAAGGAGTCTCACCCAGCTACTTCCTCCTTCCTTCCAGGCGCTCAAGAAAGCTATTGGGGTTCCACCTTCTTTAAGCACCATCTCCTTCTGTTCAACCATGAGTGTGTGTGGAAAGCCGAGCTTTTTTGTACCAAGGCTGCCTTCTATCTGGCGAACCGGTGTTGGGGTTAGGCTTTGGTAGGCTTTAGCTTGAGCCAAGCGATCTCCTCGGCTTAAAGGTTGCCAATTGCCCGGTTCCGGAAGGCCTTCGGGCAAAGAGTCTATCAGGTAAAGGAATTCACGGGCATAGACGGAAAAGCCTGCGTGGCGGAAGAAACCATCCTCTCCTTCGGGAACATCAACGAAGAGCTTTTTAACCCCGAAGGTTCCAAGGCGCCAGCAAGCGTAATTCAGCAATGGTTCCCCAACAGGGGCATAGCATGGTGCCGGCGCAAGGTATATTACTTCAACTCCTTCCCGCCCGTAGCTTTTGCGAGTCTGTACAAAACCTTTCTCTTCTCCTAAGAGCACATAAGTGGCGAGATTTTCCTCTGCTAAAGGGAAGAAAATGAGGGATAAGAAAACCCGTTGCCAAACTCCAGAATTGTCCGGAACTAAACCGAACCCCTTCCCTTTCTCCTTAAGGCTTCTAACTAACCATAAATCCGATGGAGAGTTTAATGGCCTTATCACCGGGTTTTACGCACTACCTCCAGGAAATATCGGTGGAAACGGGTATCGTTTGTAAGTTCGGGGTGGAAAGCAGTGGCCAACATGTGGCCCTGCTGTGCCGCCACTATGGTTCCGTCATCCAAAGTAGCCAGGATTTCAACTCCAGGCCCTACCGAACTAATTGCAGGAGCTCGGATGAAGATTGCATGGAATGGCTTCCCTTTTTCTCGGCGTGTGCTTATGGCATCCAAGGCAGGGATTTCAAGGTCCACTTCAAATGAGTCTTTCTGCCGGCCAAAGGCGTTACGCACTACTGTTATATCCATGACCCCCAAGATAGGCTGGTCCATCCCTACATCTTTAGCCATAAGTATCATTCCGGCGCATGTTCCCCACATTGCCTTGCCTTGGAGTGCCCATTCACGCAAGGGTTCCAAAAGTCCATACCTTTCCCCAATTCGCCCTATAGAGGTGCTTTCCCCACCCGGGATGATTATCCCGTCAAGCCCGTCAAGGTGGTGGGGCAAGCGAACTTCCACCGTTTCCACCCCGAGGGATTGGAGCATTTCAATGTGTTCACGGAAGTCCCCTTGCAGGGCAAGAACTCCTATCTTGAACTTATAGCTTCTGCGAGGCATCTTACCACCCCCGTTGGGCCATCCTCTGCTCGGCTGGGATAGCGCTTATGATAATTCCCGGCATGGGTTCGCCCAAGTTCCGGGAAATACGAGCCAGGATATCGGGATCGTTGTAGTGGGTTACGGCTTCCACGATGGCCCTTGCCCTCTTAGGCGGGTTTTCAGACTTAAAGATTCCGCTCCCCACGAATACACCATCGGCCCCAAGTTGCATCATAAGGGCAGCATCGGCTGGGGTAGCGATGCCGCCGGCAGCAAAGTTAACCACTGGGAGCCTTCCCAAGCGTGCCACTTCTTTCACTAACTCATAAGGTGCTCCCATCTGCTTGGCTGCCGCCATCAGTTCCTCTTCGGGCATGTTCTGAAGGCGGCGGATTTCATCCCAAACTGCTCGCATATGGCGGACTGCTTCTACTACGTTTCCGGTTCCGGCCTCCCCTTTAGTCCGTATCATAGCTGCGCCCTCAGCTATGCGGCGCAGGGCTTCTCCGAGGTTGCGGCAGCCGCAGACAAATGGAACTTTAAACTTGCGCTTATCTATGTGATGTTCTTCATCAGCTGGGGTGAGGACTTCGCTTTCGTCTATGAAATCAACCCCAAGCGCTTCCAAAATTTGAGCTTCCACGAAGTGACCAATTCTGCACTTGGCCATTACAGGTATGGTTACAGCGTCCATTATCTTAAGGATATGTTCGGGATCGGCCATGCGCGCAACCCCGCCATGAGCCCGTATATCAGCAGGAACCCTTTCCAAGGCCATTACAGCGCAAGCGCCTGCATCCTCAGCTATCTTTGCTTGTTCTGGGGTAACAACGTCCATTATCACCCCGCCTTTGAGCATTTGAGCCAGGCCCCTCTTAAGGGTATCGGTCCCGGTAAGCTTATCCATAGCTTATACCTCCAGCTTATTGGGCTAAGCTTCTGCCAGGAGAAGCTTTCCATTTGATATTATACAACCACATCAGGCTTTGTCAACCACGAACTGCGCTTGGGGTGTAGCCCGGAATTGTAAGGCATGTCTCCCATTTTACCCACCCCCGTTTTTGGTCGTGGCAGGTTTACAGTTGGGCAACTGTGAGCAGTTGCTCTACTTGAGGACATGATCTAAGCTAATTTTGACAAGATTGGCCTTCGCCTTTATAATCCTTCTTACTGGAACGGCTTGACCTTCGGGGCAGGGTGAAATTCCCGACCGGCGGTAGGACACCTGGACCGGCTTGGCCCTGCCGGTCCGTTTAAAGGTGTCGAGCCCGCGAGCCCAAGGGGATCCCTTGGGTTGATCCGGTCCAACGGCCCTATGGGCCGCTAAGCCGGAGCCGACGGTATAGTCCGGATGGGAGAAGGTCAGCCGGAGGGTCCTTAGCTTTTTATAGGGCTTTTGGACTCTCTTCTTGCCCCGAAGGTTATGCCTTCGGGGCAATTTTATTTGGGAGAAGGAAAGGGTGAAGGGGATTGCTCGCTATTTGGCTGGACTCTTATCAGTAATAACAATCCTTGCCCTGTGGAAAGCAATTGCTTGGTTAGGCCAATACCCAAGTTTTATCCTACCCCACCCGGAAGAGGTGGCCAGGCGTTTTTGGTTGGCCATTGCGGATGGGTCTCTCCTCTTCCACGCTAAGGTTACACTCTTGGAGATAGGAGCAGGTTTGAGCTTGGGCCTTTTCTCAGCTTTCATCTTAGGTTACCTTTTGGCTAAAATCCCATTCCTTGAGTTTTACCTTACCCCACTCGTAGTAGTTTCCCAATCCATGCCTGTAGTAGCCCTCGCTCCGCTCTTAGTAATATGGTTTGGGTTCGGCTTGGCGTCCAAAATAGCTGTATGTGCACTTACGGTATTTTTCCCGGTGCTTGTTGGTACTATAGTTGGCCTCCGATCCGTGGAGCAAGAGTTTTACGACCTCATGCGTATCCTCAGGGCCAGCCGGTGGCAAGTGTTCTGGCTTCTGGAGCTTCCGGCAGCCCTACCTATACTTATGGGCAGCATTAAGGTAGGAGTTACCCTATCCGTAATTGGAGCTGTTGTAGGAGAATTCGTCGCTGCCGATAGAGGGCTTGGCTTTTTAGTGAACTTGGCCAGAGGCCTATTTGATACCCCGCTCTTATTCGTGGCACTCTCTTCCCTGGCCGCTATAGCCATCGCCTTATATTTAGGCGTGGCTTTGCTGGAAAAGAAGCTTATGAGATGGAGGTAACCATGAAGGGTAAATTAATGATTTTAGCTTTGTTGCTTGCAGCCCTTGCCAGTTGCAGTAAACCTACCCCTGCTCCTCAAAAAGTAACCATAGCCATGGGCTACATCCCTAACGTCCAGTTCGCTCCTTTCTACGTGGCCATTGAAAAAGGTTATTTCCGGGAAGAAGGCATTGACCTTGAATTCAATTACGGCTGGGAAGTGGATTTGATCAAGCTGGTGGGGATGGGAAAACTGAGCTTTGCTGTGGCCAGTGGTGAGCAAGTCCTCTTGGCCAGAGCTCAGGGCCTGCCGGTAGTGTATGTAACTGGATGGTATCACCGCTTCCCGGTGGTGGTGGTTTCGCTGGAGGAGAAGGGGGCAAAGAACCTACAGGACCTCAAAGGTAAGAAGATAGGGATACCGGCCCTATTCGGAGCAAGTTACGTTGGGTGGCGGGCTCTCCTCAAGGCTGAAGGGCTTAAGGAAGAGGATTTTAACCTCCAGGAAATAGGCTATACCCAAGTGGAAAGCTTAACCCAGGGCCTTGTTGATGCCGCCATCTGCTACGCTATGAACGAGCCAGTTCGTCTCCGCCTGGCAGGATATAAAGTAAACATAATATACGTGGCCGACCGGGCTAACCTCATCTCCAACGGGATAATTACCAACGAGAAGACCATAAGAGAAAAACCGGAGCTGGTGCGAGGGCTCGTCAGGGCTTTTTTGAAAGGCCTTCGTTATACCTTGGACCATCCGGATGAAGCTTTTGAGATAAGCAAGAAGTACGTTCCAGAGATGGGGGAAGAGCAAAAGGAAGTGCTCAAGGAGGCTATAAAATTCTGGACTTCGCCTCACCTTGGCCGAACGGAGAAAGCTGACTGGGAAGCTACGCTGAGTGCTCTAAGAGATATGGGCCTTGTAACCAAGGAAATAAGCGTGGAAGAAGCTTTTACTAACAAATTCGTCCCTTAAAGAGCCGTGGTTGTTCTGGAAGCACGAAACATAAGCATGGTCTATAATTCCCTGCGGGGCCCAGTAGAGGCCCTGCGGGATGTTTCCTTAGAGGTGAGGGAAGGGGAATTTGTGTGCATTGTAGGGCCATCGGGGTGCGGGAAGACAACCTTACTGCGCATCCTAAGCGGCCTCCTCAAGCCTACTTCCGGCCTCGTCCTCTGGAAAGGTGAACCTCTGAAGGAACCAAAACCTGAAATGGGCTTCATCTTTCAGAAGGCTAACCTCATGCCTTGGCGTGATGCTTTGGGGAACGTCCTCCTCCCCTTGGAAGTAAGAGGAGTTAATGGCCCAGAAGCCTTGGAAAAGGCCCTTTCCCTTCTCAAAGCTATGGGCCTTGATGGCTTCTTACACACCTACCCCAGAGAGCTTTCCGGAGGGATGGAGCAAAAAGTAGCTTTGGCCAGGGCTTTGGTTTACGATCCCGATATCCTATTCCTGGATGAGCCTTTCAGCTCCTTAGATGCTCTGACCAGAGAGAGGCTGAACGTAGAACTTGCTGCCCTTTGGCGGGAGCGCTGCAAAACTGTAGTAATGGTCACCCACAACCTTCAAGAGGCCATCTTTTTGGCCGATAGGGTTGTAGTTATGAGCCCGCGCCCAGGCACTTTGAAAGCTCGGTTCATCATCCCCTTCCCTCACCCCAGGGACCTTTCCCTAACCTTTACCCCTGAGTTTGCTGCCCTGGCCCGCGCCATAAGGGAGGCGATAGAGTATTAACCCTACAAGACCAGTGGCTAAGGTCAATGCCCCGCTTATGACCAGCCACCATTTTGTGGCATCTACCCAGAAGGGCAAAGGGTAAAGCTGGATTAGGGAATCGGTGTAGGGGAAGAGCCAGCTGTCTCCTTCAAAGAAGAGCCGGTGGAAGAGGGTGAAGAATAGGTCAAAATTGACCAAGGCCGTAACCCCTATCGCTAAGCCTAAAGCTGCAACCATCACAGCCCCGCCTGCAAGGCCAATGGAAAGCTCTCGCCTCCACCCCTTGAGCAGGAAAAGGATTGTTAAGGAAAGGGCCAGAAGCAAGGAAAGTCTCAGGACGAACAAAGCCCCAGTTGCTACTCTTTTAACATCGGCCATGTGGGCGAGCTCGCGCTCGTTGTAGATGGGGCCGGATTCATCAGCCAAGGCTTTGAGATAGTCCAGGCTTTCGTTGGCTATAAGGTAACGGAGGGTGGCGATTGAAAAGTTTTCCCTTTCTTTGGGGTCAAACCGGTGGGAAGGGGGAAAATTAGGGCGAGCATATTCCAGGCGAATGAATTCAGGGCGGGCCAGGAAAGGGTAAGGGATTAAAAGGAGGAGGAAAAATGTGCTTATGGCCAGAAGCGTGGCAAGGAATGTGCGCATCCTTTAACCTCGCAATGTGGCCCCCAATTTCCTCTCCAGCTCTTTTATGACTCTATCCCTCAGCTTTGTCACCTCCTTATCGGTAAGGGTACGGTCATCGGCTTGGAAGGTGATGGAGTAGGCGAGGCTCTTCTTGCCTGGCGGGACAGGCTTTCCACGGTAGAAGTCAAATAGGATAGCACTGCGGATGAATGGTTTCCCCGCTTCCATTATCACCTTGCGCACTTCCTCAGCCGGAATTTCCTCATCCACAACTATGGCTATGTCTTGGACTACTGCAGGGTAGCGGGACACGAGTTTGAATTCGCGCAAGGATGAAGCGTGGGAAGCGAGGGCTTCAAAGTTGAACTCGGCCATGAAGACTTCTTCCTCTACCTCAAAGGCTTCGGCTATATCGGGGTTGAGCTTGCCCAAGATTCCGATAGTATCCTCGCCGACCTTGAGCCAAGCCGTTTGTCCCGGGAAGAAAGCCGGGTCCTCGGCAGGGAGGAATTGGTAGTTTGAGATTCCCATCCTTTCCACAAGCTCTTCAACTACCCCTTTGAGGTCAAAGAAGTCCAATTTTCTGCTGGTTCCGAACCAGTTCAATTCCTCAGCTTCCCCGGCCATGGCTATGGCCAAGGTCATCCTTTCCTGTGGGAGGTCATTTTCCCGGGGGAGGTAGACTCGGGCCAGTTCAAAGATTTTAGCGCCGTCTTGAAAGCGCAAGTTGTAAGCGAGGGTGCGAAGGAGGCTGGGGAGTAGAGTTGGCCGAAGGAAAACGTGTTCGGGGGTCATTGGGTTGGCGACGGAAAGAAGAGGCAAGGGATAGGAAAGGCCGAATTTGTCCAAGAGTTCTTGGCTTATTAGGGCATAGGTTTTAACCTCGTAGAGGCCGCAGGCTACAAGCACATCTTTGGCCGCTTCTTCCCATTTGAGAAGTTCAGGGAAAATCTGAGGGGAAGAGGGAGCTGGAATCATCTCCGTTGGGATTAAATCGTAGCCTGCTATCCTGGCTACTTCTTCTACTAAATCCGCTTGTTCTGTGACATCGCCCCGGTGAGTGGGCACGGTTACGGTGTAGGTTTGTGGCCCCTCTTCCTTAAGTTCAAAGCCAAGTTTACCGAGGATGGAAACAACTTGCTCTTTGGGGTAACTCATCCCGATGAACCTCTCCAGTTCGCTGAGGTGGAAGGTTATGGTGCGGCGAGGGGGCAGTGGGATGTGGACATCCACCAGGCCTTTGGCGATAGTTCCGCCGGCCCATTCTTTTATAAGCTGTGCAGTTCGCTTTGCCCCTTCGGGAGGGAGGTATGGGTCAAGGCCTTTCTCAAAGCGGAGGGAAGCTTCCGTCCTCAGGCCCAGAAACCGCGATGTCCTCCTTATGCTAACTCGGTTGAAGTTAGCCGATTCTATGAGGATATTCTTAGTCTCGGTGGTTACCTCGCTTTCCATCCCTCCCATAACTCCTGCTATAGCCACAGGCCCTTCAGCATCGGCGATGAGGAGGGTATCGGGAAAGAGATTGCGCGTAACTCCATCCAAAGTAGTGAAAGTTCGGTCTTCGCGAGCCCTTCGGACGATTATCTTCCGGCCGCGGATTTTATCGTAATCAAAAGCGTGGATAGGTTGGCCCAATTCCAGCATGACGTAGTTTGTGGCATCCACAACGTTGTTTATTGGTCTCATGCCGGCAGCCCTGAGACGCCTCTGGACGAGGTAAGGCGATGGCTTGATTTCAACCCCAAGCACTACGGCCGCTGTATAGCGGGAACAGAGGTCGGGGTCGGCAATTTCAACTTCTATAAGCTCTTGGACTTCGGGCCCTTCTTCAGGGTAATCAATGATTGGAGGACGGAATTCAGCATCGGTAAGAGCAGCTACTTCTCGGGCAATTCCCAAGATTGATAGGCAATCCGGCCGATTGGTGGGAACTTCTACTTCAAGGATGATATCACCCAAGTAATCGGCCAATGGCATCCCTACGGGCGCGTCATCGGGTAAGATTATGATAGTTTCATGTTCATCGGATAAGTCTAATTCCTTTTCGGAGCAGACCATCCCCGGGGAAAGCACTCCTCTTATCTTGGTTGGCTTAAGGGTAAAGTAAGACTTTTGGGAGGCGTAGGGGTCCACAAGGCGAGCTCCGGCAAGGGCCAAGGCGACTTTCTGCCCCTTTTGGCCCACTTTTATGTTTGGTGCTCCCGTGACCACTTCCACAGGCTCGCCAGCTCCGTAATCCACAACGGCGATTGTGAGGCGGTCGGCGTTAGGGTGGGGCTTTACCTCCACTATTTGGCCAACGAAGACTTTATCTCGGTCCCAAAGCTCGCCCACCCGTTGGATTTCAGCCACTTCAAAGCCAGCCATGGTTAACTTGTAGGCGAGCTTTTCTGGGGGGAGCTTTATCTCCACATAATCTTTTAGCCAGCTCAAAGGCACCTTCATTTTTGCTCCTCCTTTAAGCTCGGAATTGTTTTAGGAACCGCAGGTCATTTGCGTAAAAATAGCGGATGTCATCAATCTTGTGCTTCAGCATAGCAATTCTTTCAACTCCCATGCCGAAAGCGAAGCCGGTATAGATGTTAGGGTCAATTCCCACATTGCGCAAAACTTGTGGGTGGACCATTCCAGCTCCCAGGATTTCCAGCCAGCCGGTGAACTTGCACACTCGGCAGCCTTTCCCTCCGCAGACGATGCAATCCATGGCCATATCGGCCCCTGGTTCTACGAATGGGAAGTAATCACAGCGGAACCGCACTTTCCTCTCTTTTCCGAACATTTCCCGGACGAATGTAGTGAGGACGCCTTTGAGGTGAGCCATGGTTATGCCTTTATCTACGGCCAAGCCTTCTACTTGGTAGAACATCCATTCGTGGCTGGCATCGGTGGCCTCGTGGCGGTAGCACCTTCCTGGGACTACAACCCTTATCGGCGGTCTCATAAGCTCCATCACCCTTATTTGGTCAGGAGAAGTGTGGGTTCGGAGGAGCATGTTTCCCTCTTTCCCGTAAGGAGGAGCTATGTACAGAGTATCCCACATGTCCCTGGCTGGGTGTTCGGGCGGGATGTTCAGGAGGCCGAAGTTGTAGTCGTCCCATTCTACTTCTGGCCCTTCGTAAACTCCGAAGCCCATGCGGGAGAAGATTTCAATGATTTCCCTCAAAGTCTGGGTTACGGGATGGAGGGCACCAATCTGAGGCCTCCTTCCGGGGAGAGTTACGTCAATGGCTTGAGCTTTGGCTGCTTGAAGGCGTTCGGCCTCTTTGATGGCTGAAGCTTTCTCTTCATAAAGTTGGGTAAGTTCATCTCGCAGGAGGTTAGCTGCTTCTCCTGCTTTTGGCCTTTCCTCTGGCGGGAGGCTCCCTATTTGGCGTAGGAGCTGGGTTACCAAGCCTTTCTTGCCCAAATAAGACCTCTTCCATTCCTCAAGGGAGGTGGAGTCGGTTAAAGCCTCCAGCTCTTGGATGGCTTTTTCCCGCAGGCTTTTAATCCTTTCTAGCATTTTTACCCTCCTGGCGAAGGTAGATTAAAAGAAAAGGCTGCCTCCAGGGACGAAGAGGCAGCCTTTACTCTCCGCGGTACCACCCTGCTTGGCTGGTTTAAGCCAGCCCACTCCTTAGGGTTGCCCCTTTAACGGAGGGCTTGCGGGGCAGACTACTTAAGGTTTACCCTTGTTCGCCTGCCCGGCTCAGGAGCGAACTTCAGCAGGTTTCACCTGAGGGAAGGTCCCAGCCGCGCCTCCCCTTCTCTGGCAGGCTCCCCCTGCTTACTCCTCTCCCTCATCGCCTTTGGTTTTTGAAAAATTATAGCACAAAAATCTCCTTCGTCAAATTTTTGAAGGGAAGGGCTCTGCTGCTAGCTTAGCAATGGTTATTTTCTCCAACTCTTTGAGGAGTAAGCTTTGGAGATAGCACCAATGCCCTCGGACTGGGCACGTATCGCCGAAGGGGCAGCTGGCAGGGTTTTCTACACACTTTGATATGACAAATATTGGCTCAAAATGGAGGATGATGTCTTTAAGGGAAATCTCTGCTGCTGGGCGGCCAAGGCTTATTCCGCCACTTCGCCCCTGTAAAGCTTTGATGAACCCGCCGTGTACAAGCTTAGCCACTACCCTTGCCGCATATTGCTTGGGAATTTGCATCTCTTCCTGCAATTCCCTTGTAGGCACTACTGCTTCTGGCCCTCTCTTTGCCAGAGCCAAGAGCAAACGGATGGCATAATCGGTCTCTCGGCGAATACGCACCATCTTGAAAACTCCTTTTTGCTTAATTATACATCAGAGGACGTCCAAAGCAACCCCGGCCTTGAGCTTAAAATTTTTAGGCCTTATCAACACTACTGAAATCAACTCTTGACTAAGTTTAGGGAATTTGGTATAATTCCCAAAAACTGAGCCGAGGAGGTGGATCATGGAGAGGATGGTAGGCACGTGCCCGGCTTGCGGAGCACAGATGACCATCAAAAGGCTTCAGTGCCCGGAGTGCGGGACCTCTATTGAGGGCACCTTTGATTTGGGGAGGCTTTACCGCCTTACCCCAGAGCAGATGAATTTCATAGAGCTTTTCCTCCAGTGTGAGGGAAAGCTAAACAAGGTCCAGAAAATCTTAAACGTCTCCTACCCTACGGCAAAAGCTCGCCTCTTGGATGCGCTAAGGGCAATGGGGTATGAGGTGAAGAAAGAGCCAGCTGCGCTTCGCCGGAGAAGGAGGGAGTCTCCTACTCCTTAAAGGCGGAGGGGAATTTGGGGTTCATAAGGATGATGAACCCTGGAAGAGATCTGGAAGGGCTTGCTAACCTTTTGGAGGAAGCCTTCGGGTCCGATTTGAGCCAAGAAGGCCGAGAATTAATAAGGGACCTCCGAGTCCTGGGAAAAATGGGGCCGCTGAGCGGTTTGCTCTTCGCTCTGGATTCGGCCCTGAGGGGGGAATTCAAAGGTTTTGTATGGGATGAAGGGGGGAAGGTGGCGGGGAACGTTTCAGTTAGCCAAACGGGGTGGGACCGCTGGCACATAAGCAATGTGGCCGTGGCCTCGGCCTACCGCTCCCGAGGAATAGCCCGCCGCTTGATGCAGGCTGCCTTAACTTACATATGGGAACAGGGCGGGCGGTGGGTAACCCTACAAGTGAGGGAGGATAACCCCGTGGCTGTATCTCTCTACAAAAGCTTGGGCTTTGAGGAGCTGGGGAAAATAGTAGAAATGGAGTTGGAAGCCCCAGCTAAGCCCCTTCCCCCCGGTAACCAAGCAGTAGACTTTGATTTGTCCCGTTGGATGGATGAGTATGAATTAGCCACGGAGTCAATCCCTTCAGGCCTTCTGTGGCTGGAAAAACCAAGGCCCGAAGGCTTCCGCCCCCTATCCTTTAACCCCTTTCTGAACCGCTTGGCTTACCTTGCCCAGGGATATGATTTACACCACGTCATGGTCCTCAAGGGCGAGGAAATGGTGGCAACTGCGGCTTTGTGGAAAAGCCTGTGGGGAAAGAGGCACAAACTCCAATTCCTAATCCACCCAAAATTTCGCGGAGAAGTTGAAGAAGCTTTGGCGAGAAGCATCCTCAAGCCATTGGCCAAACCCTTCCGAGGGGTGGCCTATACTAAAATCCCCGCTGAATACGAGGAGCTAATCAAAGTTCTGGAAAAGGCAGGATTTAAAACTGCGCGGGTGTTAATCCAAATGCGGCTGGACTTAGAGAACGCTAATAAGGAGGTGCTTTCCTATGGAAGAGGCAAAGATGAAAATTTTGAAGATGCTTGAGGAAGGGAAAATAACAGCCGAGGAAGCCATTAGGCTGCTGGAAGCTCTGGAAGGGCCACGCCGCTGGGAACCGCCTTCTGGCCAATGGTTTCGGGTGACGGTCACAGACCTGCGCACAGGGAAGCAAAAAGTTAACATAACTTTACCATTGGGCCTCGTAAACTTCGGTTTTAGCATTGGGTCCAGGTTTTTCCCGCGTTGGGAAGAAATCTGGGAGAAGGTAAAGGCAGGAGCGCGGGGTAAGATTGTGGATTTGGAGGATGAAGAGGAGGGGGAGAAGGTGGAAATTTACATTGAGTGAGGTGGAAAATGCGGCGTTTCCTAATAAGGTGGTTCATAAATACTGTGGCCATTTGGGCCGCCGTGCAGCTTGTCCCCGGAATTGAGTTCCGCGGGAACTGGCAAGGGTTAGCCATCCTGGCCTTAATCTTCGGCATAATTAACGCTCTGATTGGCCCTATCCTCAGGTTCTTAACCTGCCCGCTACTAATCCTCACCTTGGGCCTTTTCACTTTGGTGATAAACGCCATCTTGCTGGCCCTCACTTCTTGGGTAGGGCAAATGCTTGGCTTCCCCTTTTACATACGCGACCCCCTTTCGGCCCTCTGGGGGGCGATTGTGATAAGCGTAGTGAGCATAATTTTAAGCCTTTTCCTTCGGGAAGAGAGATGAGGCTTGAGCCTTTGTTGGATGAACTCCGAGAAGTTGGCCTCCTTGTTCAAGCCCTCGGCTCGGCTGAAGTTGAAATTTCCGGGGTTGTACACGATTCCCGGATGGTTAAAGGCGGGGAAATCTTCGTGGCGATACCTGGCCTTAGCCACGATGGCCACCAGTTCATCCCGCAAGCCATGGAAAGAGGAGCAGCCGCCGTAGTAGGCGAGAAAGCTATCTCAGACCTCCCCATCCCTTACGTTCAGGTCAAAGATTCCCGCCATGCCTTAGCCATAATTTCGGCGGCTTTCTACGGTCACCCAGGCCGCAAGCTCCGGGTAATTGGGGTGACCGGGACCGATGGCAAGACTACTACAGTCAACTTAATCCACTCAATCTTAGAGGCAGCAGGCTACAAGGCCGGGATGATAAGCACAGTAAATGCCCGCATAGGCGATAAGGTTTACGATACCGGTCTCCACACTACAACCCCCGAGGCCCCCGATGTTCAATTCTACCTGGCTGAGATGGTTAAAGCCGGAGCTCAATACGCCGTTTTAGAAGCCACTTCTCACGGCCTCCACCAACATCGGGTCACAGGCTGCGAATTTGACGTAGCCGTGGTTACCAACATCACGCACGAGCATCTTGATTACCATCAGACTTACGAGGCCTATCGGGAATCAAAGGCTATCCTTTTCCGCAACCTTTCAACCTCTTTCCGTAAGCCAGGGGTCCCCAAAGTGGCAGTGATAAACGCTGACGATTCTTCTGCCCCTTACTTGCTTTCCATCCCCGCCGATTTTCACATGACCTATGGTTTCAGTTCTCAGGCCAGTGTGAGGGCCGAGGAAATCCAGGCCGATTTTGATGGCTTAAGCTTCAAAGTCCTCTTCCCCGGAGGAGAATTCAAGGTGGAAAGCCGGCTGGTAGGGCTGTTCAATGTCTACAATATCCTTGCCGCAGCCGCTACAGCTTTATCCCAAGGCATACCACCTGAAGCTATCGCTGAGGGTGTAAAGAGGGTTGAGAGGGTCAAAGGGAGGATGGAGAAGGTAGATTTAGGTCAGGATTTTACTGTGATTGTGGATTTTGCTCACACTCCTCGCTCCTTGGAGGAAGCCCTGAAGACCTGCCGACCTTGGGCGAAAGGAAGGCTGGTGGTGGTCTTTGGGTGTGCGGGGCTCAGGGATAGGGCCAAGCGACCCATGATGGGGGAGATAGCCGGTCGCTTAGCTGATTTGGCCGTGCTTACGGCTGAGGACCCAAGGACAGAAGATGTTAACGAAATCATAAGGCAGATAGCGGAGGGATGCCAGCGGGCAGGCCGAAGGGAAGGCGAAGGTTATGTAGCCATACCCGACCGCAGGGAAGCGATTGAGTGGGCAATTGCTAATGCTCAGCCGGGGGACCTAATCCTCGTCACCGGCAAAGGCCACGAGCAATCAATGTGCATTGGAACGGTTGAATACCCTTGGGATGAGTTTGAGGCGGTGAAGAGCGCGCTCAGGCGCCGCCTCAAATGCTCTCCAGTCTCTTGAAGATTACATCGCAATGGCGAATGTAGCGCTCAGGCTTCAGCAGAGCTTCAATTTCCTCCGGGCTTAAAATGGCCGGAGGTATGGCTTCTTTGAGCAGCTGGCCAAAGTTTCTCCTTTCCTCCCATGCCTTCATGGCCAAGCTCTGGACTAACTCATAAGCTTCTGTCCTCGTCATGCCCTTCTCTATTAGGGCCATCATCACTGCTTCCGAAGCGTAAAGGCCGAGGCTGCGTGCAACGTTCTCCGCCATTTTCTCCCGATTAATTTTAAGGTTTCGGATGAGCCAGACGAAGCGGGTAAGGAGGTAATCAAGGAGGCAGAAAGCTTGGGGGAGGATGAATCTCTCCACTACCGAGTGGCTCATGTCCCTCTCAAGCCAAAGTGGTATGTTTTCCAAGGCTGATAAGAGATGGCCTCTCAGGAGGCGAGCTATGCCACAGAGCCTTTCAGCCAGGATTGGATTGCGCTTGTGAGGCATAGCAGAGGAGCCTTTTTGTCCTGGCACGAAGGGCTCTTCCAGCTCTCCTACCTCTGTGCGCTGCAAGTGGCGGATGTCTTGGGCAAATTTCTCTACAGATGAAGCTGTAGCGGCCAGGGCCCAGAGGCATTCGGCGTGGCGGTCCCTGCTTATGACTTGGCTTGAAGCTGGGTCAGGCTTGAGGCCGAGCTTGCGGCAAGCTA
>Ga0185307_1000846_pt1 | contig 18101 bp, 9 predicted proteins | sample LHCtaG_FD_128010 | JGI IMG/M metagenome (GOLD analysis project Ga0185307, IMG submission 128010) | Hot spring microbial communities from Little Hot Creek, USA to study Microbial Dark Matter (Phase II) - LHC4sed_matched (SPADES... | ecosystem: Environmental > Aquatic > Thermal springs > Hot... | reverse complement strand
ACTCGAAACCGTGTTCAGCCGCTTCCAAAGCTTCCTTTCCAGCCAGCCCTTTCCGGTAAAGCATCGAGAAGTACCAGAGCATCCTAGCTTGAGTCACCACCATCCTCGGCCCTTTACCGAGCGATTGTCCATCCATCCCGTGGTTCAGGTTGTAACCTCCGCTTTCGTGGTCTACAACCCTGTACCAGAAAGGGATTATATTGTGGCGAATTATTTTCTCTAACCTCTGTCTAGCGCGCAAAAGACGCTCGTCCACACCCTCGTTCACAAGGCATCTGGGGTAAACACTTATAAAAACTTTTTGTTAGAAAACAGCTAGTTATTAGTACGGTAGCAACCAAATCGACCTGCTCAGAAGCTGCACCAGCATCAGGAAAGCAGAGACTATGCCGTCGCCGAGCCAAAAGCCCATGGCCACGTAGCCTTTATTCTCGTTCCACCACTTTTCTCCAGCAAACTTTGCTACAAAGTTGGATATTAAGGAGCCTACGAAGTACGCTAGAGCTACGTGTATCGGCAGCAGCATACCGCTCATAGTTGCTACTGGAATTGAAAAGTCGTGGAGCGCCAGCTCGGAAGCGAAGTACACTAGCGTCGACAGCCCGAAGCCGGTCACCATCCACGTCGGTCTGAACAGGTACCCTGTCCACAGCCACTGCTGCCACCTCCAGAAGTTCATCGCTTCCACCGGCCATCCAGCCAATGTGTAGGGGTAAGCGTGGCCCGGCACTGGAAAGATAGCCCAGAAAAGTGAAGTGAAAACGAAGCTTCCAACAAGACCTAAAGCCGCTAGCAGGAAGTACATGGTCGTGTACTCCTTCACACTAACTCCTATCATGCTCGCCTGGAGGAGCTGCTGGGCTACGCCAGCTCCTCCTGTAAATAGCATTGCATCGGGTGGTATGAACCAAATGTTTAAGCCCCTGTAGCCGCTGAAGTATATCAGCGCTTCCCTTAGATATGGTACCGATACGCCGGCTAGTATACCCGCCGCGTGCGTTTGCAGAAGCGTGATCAGTAGCGAGATTCCGACAGTAAAAAGTAAAAGTACATGAACTGGGAAGCCCGGCGCCAAGGTTTCGACGAAAGAAAGGGAGACCGCAACTATAGCCAGGTAGGCAGCGAGCAGGTACTTAGCGTTGAGCCATTTAGCCCCCACCTCTCCTGAGAGCCCTTTTGTAATTCCTGTGAAAGCCCTCGCGACTATCTTGTACCTGAAAATTAGAGGCAGCAGAGCGGCGGCCAACCCCCAACCCAGCGTGAAACTGTTCCAGAAGTAAACAGTTGACATGTTGAAGTTCCAGAGTATCCCTCTACCCGGCTGCCACTTCGCTTCTGCCGGCCATAGGTTGTTAACTGTTACGTAATAGTTACCGAAAACGAATATAGCAACGGAAGCAGCTAGCTGAAGCGCTGTGTACCTGAGAGGTAGGATAAAGCCTACAACGTAGCTTGAAAAATCAGTTGTGAAAGCGAAAGCTGCTCCTGGTAGGATGTTCTCGACAAGCGAGGTAAAGTCCACCATGAGCCGCGGAACTAGCGGAAACCTGAATATCGTTGAGAGCCCGCTCGTCATGAAACCGTACAAAGCGCCTAGAAGTATCGCTAACGAGATCGTCCTAATCCTCACGGAATCTCTTTCTCCGAAAGCGATCATCATCCTAGCGTCCCACGAGGCGAAGGGGAACGCGAGCCTCTCCTCCCTTACGTAAATGCTGTAAGATATCAACCCCAGAATGTAGTTAGCAGAGATGACGAGAGTAAAGGGTACGACTATCGTAGCCAGTATCGGCTGGAGCCAGGCTACGTCGAAGAACGTCCTAGCGATGGAGACTCTAATGAAATCCATTCCCCGGGGAGCGAAGAACGCTGGAATCTCCTCCCTAATACTGAATAGCTTAGTGATCTCCGTGTTCGCGAAGTACATGTTACGGAGGAGGTATGCGAAGTAGTAGCCTGTGTACATTAAACCCGCATTATCTATCATGCGCAAAGCGAAGATTTCGCCTTTCGTTAGAGGCGAGCCTGTTCTTCCGGTTAGCCAAGCTAGAATCAATACGATAGCCCAAGAGTTCAAACCGGCAAGACCCCAGAGTCCGTTTACAAGCCAGTTGTAGATCAGGACAGGGTGTAGTACAGCTATCACGAAAAGGTACATGAGCAAGGTCCTCCAGGTGAGCGCCCTCTCTCCCTTAGAGATTTGCGCGCTCATTATACCCCCCATTAGACAGCGGTAATTTTGCTTTTTCCTTTTTCAACATACTTTGCTCTCCCACTCGGGGTTAGCGCCCTCCACGCTAGGAACTGTTTGCGTAGCTCGCCTATGAAGGCTCTAGTAGTGGTAACCCATATGGATTCGGGACCCTGTTGCCTTCTAAAGAGGACGTCAAATATGTAGCTTCCTCCAGAAAGCGGACGCGCAATTATGGTTGCATCCTGAATTATTCCCGCGTCGAAAGGCGCCATATGCAGTCTGGCCGTTAACTTCAAGCTTTCACCTTCAGCAGCTAGCTGAGGCGGAGAGACAAGCATGAACACTCTCGACCTCTCCCTCTCCGAACTGACAGCTTCCATGTATTCGCTTATAAAGGCGAGAAGCCCAAGAGCTTCCTCTCGAGTAGCTGTGAAGGGCATTCGCACCTCCCAGCTATCGGCTCTCGGTCTCGTTTCGATAACCCAAGTTCTCAGCAGCGAGGGTGTAGCCATCTTCGACGCTCTCATTGCCGGGTAAAGGGTTGAGAGAACGACCGTGAGTATGATCACGGCAAGTATTATGAGCACAACACCTGAAGAAACGTTCGGGATCAAACCCGGCGGTAGCGCCTTGATGCTCCAGAGAGTATAAAGGGTTGATGCTCCAACTACGTAGCCTAGGTAAGCTCCTAGGAAGGCTAGGGTTGCACCTTCCATGAGAAAGATTATTTCAACATGGCTCGGCGCTGCACCAACAGTGGTCAATGTGTATATCTCCCGGCGTCTCTCGTAGATCGAGCCTAGCATCAAAGTAAGTATCGATAAAGCCGATAGGACCAACGGCACGACAACGCTCTCGATCCCCCCTAGGGCGTAGATATCCCTTTTGGTTACCACGCTGGCCAACCCTCCTTTAACCCCGTAGGGCACATCAAACGGTGTAACGAGCGAAGCATCGTAAGCTTTAACTCTTACGTAATCTTCTGGCACTACGGTATCGGTGCTAACACGTATGACGTTAGGTAGGGAGTTGAAGTACTCGAGCGCGAAGCTGTAAGGGACTATTATTAAAGTGTCTAAATCTAACGGTGAGTATACGGCGGCCAATCCTGTGCTTATCGGATCTGGCGGTATTATCGGTATTCCGTCTAAGTCTCTAAATAGCAGTGCTGTGGCGGAGGGCTTGTCAAGAAGCCCTACAACAGTTACGTTGATGCCGTAAATACTTATCACGCTCCCTAAATCAACAGGGTAGCCAAGCGCGTCGCTCAGCCGCTTAGCTAGAGTTGAGGTCATTATAACTGAATGCACTGCCGTCGGCGCGAAATACGTGCCGTTAAGCGCGCGCTCCAGCATTCTTGATTCCTCCGGAGTAATCGCCAGGATGCACCTTATCCCGGAGCTGTTAGGCCCCCACGCAAGGAATAAACTCTGTCCAGCTGGGTAGATCCACGCTCTGGGTGAAGCTCTGAACTTCACCGTGCCATTGCTCATCAAAGCTGGGAAGATCTGTGTGTAAGTTTCGTAGAATGGCATATATAATTGCACGAATGGACGCCTAATCAGGATTCCCGTATAAGGTGCAGCACCCACGCTTCTACCGTAAAAGATCAAAGTGATGCCTACCGTTGTGAAAAGCACTAGCGCCACAACCGTTGCGATTATGCTCACGAGTGTGAAAGTTGTTCTCAAAGCTCGCTTCTTAAGGTTCTCTAATCCCATCGATACTGCTGCGGGGAGTACAGTACCCCTTCTCACGTCGGCTGTGTGAAAACCGAGAATCGAAACGCTTAGCTCGGAAACTGCCATGTTGAACTCATCGATAACGGAGTAGACCATGATCAAGAGCAAGAGCACGACGGAGACTCCGCTTATGAGCATCCACACGTTGTTAGAGATGAAGTAGCCAGGGTGAACCAGAGCTATTACCGCGTTTGCCGCTATCAAAACTACCAGAGCGGTGAGAACTTGCTTCTTCCCTGACGCTGTCCTGCTCAAGAGCCTGCTAGCCAGCAAAGCGAAAGCGGCCGATAGGAAGAAAAAGAAGACAGCTGTTTGGGAAACGTCGAAAAGGAGCGAGATCGTGGAGTCGTAAGCTCCTATCACGAAATGCCATGCCACCATGCAGTACTTCACGAAATCACCTCTCGCACCTTTAGCCTTAGCCTCTAAAGCTAGAGCCGAATAATCCCTCAGCTTATCAAGGTATGCTAGCATCCTAGGGCTTGTAGTCATTTTGCCTACGAGGAATTCGCCCCTGCTCTTAGCAAGGTAGTAAGTGTTTAGGACTGCGTCCATCAGGCTTAGTTTCAGAGCATCGCCCCATTGCAGGATGTAGCCACGCCCATTAGGATCGGCTTCGCTCGCGTTGTTCAAAATGGCTACAACGCGGCCTCCGCTCCTGATCAATATCTCAACAGGAATTCCCGGTTCCACGAACACCATTGCCTCAGGCCACGTAGTTAGCACATCTCTCCAAACAAGGTAGCTGTGGGAAATGAAGTTCAACGGCTCAACCCCTAGGCTTTGAGGACCTGAGAGCAAAAGCGGATCGAAGAATCCTAAAAGTGCTATCGAAGAGCAGTTAAACACTGGAATATACCTGTGACCCCGCGCAACCTGAACGGTGAAAGCCCTCGCGTACGCGCCCGCCTCCATCAAGTAGCCTAAACCGCCTAGCAAAGGCGAGAGCAGCGGTGCCGCTATGGCCCCGGCTGCGCCAAAGAGACCCCCCAGCCTGAATATCCCTGTGCCGAAAGGCCCTGTATCGGTTGCGCTCAGGATCTTTCCTGTTTCGGAATCAACAACGTAACCCTGCGCGTCGATCCCAGTTAGGGGCATGACGCTTTTCAGCTCGACAGCCCCTTTCTCGTTGGGTTTCAGAACAAGCGTGAAGCCGACCGGCGTGTTTATAGAAGCCGCCGTCACCGTAGTACCGCTGACCGGTGAGGTTGCGGCGAACAGTCCAACCGTGACCCCAGAAACTGTAATGCTCTGCGAGGACCCGACTGTAGCAGCTGGCTGGAACCCCACAGCCACTATCCCTGCCGCTCCGCTCATTACGGGGCTTACAGAGACGAAAATTAAGGCATCCCTATGCGCATAGTCGTTGAACATGTTGGTCGTTGCGTTGTACTTGCCGAGCTGCAGGACGACATTGACTAAACCGTGGTCCACGGCGCCGATCCTCCTGGGGTAAAGGGAGTAAGGTATGCGCTCCATGTTAATCGAATTGTAGATCAATGGTGTCAAAACCCTAACCTGGCTCTTTATATTGTTAATTTTGAGCCTGTCAAACGTGTCCATGAACGTCCACTGATACTTGCGTATTGCGTTTGTAGTTACGAAGCCTAAACCACCACCGTAGCATGCTTTCGTAAAAACCTCCGCTTCGAAGTACCTGAGGAATGGTTCAAAAGGCGGCGAGCTTGTAACCCAAGGCGGCCATGTCCACCTAACGCCGTCTATCAAGCGTGCAGGCTCTCTCGTCGCGTTTTCAACCTCCACAACCCAGCGTACAATAGCGGATAACCACTGGTCGTACTGTGGTAGGATGTCCCTCGGCCTAGTGTAGCCGTACATAGCACCAGCTGCATACGCTGCTAGAATATCGCTGTCGCTAGCTAGGTCTAGGGTAATCATCATCTTCAGTTTAGTACCAATCTCGCCAAAGTGGGAATCAACAAACTCCCTCGCGCCGGCTAGAGCCTGGTAGTGACCCGCGAAGGCTACCAACCAAACCGTCCTCTTGGGTGGGTGCTCCTTTAGAACTCTCGAGAACTCTAACAAGTAGCTGATCCCTATGGCGTCGGTAGCGCCGGGAGCCAGCTGAGGAGTGATGGCCCACGAGTCGTAGTAAGCTCCTACCACAACCACCTCTTTGCTCAAGGTTTCATCAGTTCCGACGACCTCGGCGATGATATTGGATGCTGTTACGCTTTCCCACACAACACGTATATCAACCCATACTCTTATTTTCCCATATCTTTTTAACAAATCTTTTAGCCTATTACCTTCACTTTTTGGTATTAATAATCTCGGAAAATTCAAGGGAATGCTGAGAACTTTTTGGAGCGCATCTGTTACAACAGTATCGTCTGGTTCAATGAAAAAGATGCCTTTAGCTCCAAGCATGGCAGCGTACTTCCAGTACCAGCGGCAGTTGAAATCCATTAACGCGAAAGAGCCGTTTACATCAACATTGTTAAATTCATCAAGGTCGCCATTTCCAGCGTACACTAGGAAGTCGCCACTAGCTGGGCTCATGTAGGGGCTCGGGTTAACGTGGTTAGGCCATAAGGCATAAGCTTGTATTTCCTCGATACCTGAACCCGGAATCTCAACCTTTACAGCAGCGTGTTTCACCATGGGAACTGTCACATCAAACCTTTCCTCCCTAACGTTGAAGCCGAGCTCGCTCCAGAAAGCTTTAATGTAGCTAGACGCCTCATAAAAACCCTCGTACCCTGGTACTCGGGAACCTAATCCTGAAAAATATCTAACATGGTTAAGCACCTTATCGACGTCCACGGCATCTACAAGCTCAGCCACGGTAGGTGAAGATTGCTGACCAGGCGGTTGCGCTACCGCAAGAGCGTCCAGTAGCGCGATAAACGCAGCCAACAGTAGTATAGCTGATGACTTAGTCCTCATGTCTTCTTCAGCTTTTCGAGCTCCCCCCTTTAATAAAGCTTATTGTTGATCAGAAAAAAATATTTTTGGAAAATTTATTTTGGTAGGAAGAACTGTATCATCGAGCCCAACGCGCCTAGGAAGATCATCGTCCAGTAGCCCACTAGGAAGCCGATCACGATGGGCGTAACGACGTTTTCGTCGAGTTTAGCCCCTCCAACTCGGTACACCAGAGTCTTGGCTATCCATGCTACCAGCGCTGGTAGAATCCACCCCGTGCCTGCAGCGCCGAACGCGAGCGCGACGCCGGTTGGGTCGAGCGGCCACCAGACGAACCTGAAGTTGAGGAAGCTTATCAGGATTATGAGGACAAAACCTGCGGCGATGTAAGGCAGTAGGGGCTCAGGGATGAACTGCTCTTCAACCCTAGACCAGGGTGCCCCGAAAACCCAGTGCCACCACGCGTCGAACATGCCCATCCTCGTGTTGTTCGTTCCCGCGAAGTAGCTGAACCACAAGCCGACAGTGTAGCCGACAACTGCCGATATTATTCCAGACGTGAGAATGATCTTCGTAATGTCCCTCGGGTGGGTCTTTGTGTCGAATCCTACTTTGTAGCACATCGGGATTGCGAAAGCCATGCCGAAGTTCGTGTTGTTCTCCGCCATAATTTCCCCAGTCCACCTGTTCGCCAGCCAGAGAGTGGCCACCATCTGCGGGGGCCTTATTTGGGAGCCATCAGGCGCGGTAATGTAACCGGGGTCAGGTATGTAGAGGTACTTAACCAGGCTAGGTAAGTGAGTCCAGTCTATCGGGAATACCCAGGCCGTGCCCACCAGGCCCGTGTTGCCCAGCACTCTGATGCTCGACATGAAGAGCAGCCACATAGTTAAAACTATCAGGAGGGCGCCCAGTGGATGAACCCCTACTACAAGAAGCAGCAAGATCAGTAGGACGGTGGAGCCTGCGATCATTATCGTGCCCAGCTTACCTGGAAGAGCGCGCTCAGGCGCTTCTCTCAGGAATATGTCCTTAAGGTACTTGCGGTTGAGCGCCAACCACATTAAGAACAGCCCAAGGTAGACGCCGATCCACCACCCGTTCCATCTGAAGGGGGCGCCGTTCATGAAAGCGTGGAACCTATTCGCCATCGTTGGCAAATCGCTGTAGTAACCCATGTAATAGGCAATCTGGCTTGGGATCATTATGAAGAATAGAGAGAACACCCACACTGTGAATAGGACTTTAGCTGGCATCAGGTAGAACAACACATAGATCATTGGGTTTACCGGCAGGAAAGCGATCACAGGGATTGCCGCACCTAGGGCGGTCCGAGAGAAGTCTAAAGTGCCTAAGAACCACGGGAGGAAGGGTTCTCTAGTCCAGCCGTAAATATCGGGAATTGCTGGGTTTAAGTACGTCGCAACTATGGGGAGGATGGCTAGTGCTCCAAGTAGCACTCCAAGTAGGAAGAACTTAAGCCTAGGCGTCGGCTCCTTAGAGGCTATCAACTCGATCTGCAGCGTACCAGTGAGCGTCGCCGGGTAGGGTAGCCTCTCCACTTCCATGAACCTTTCGTAGAGTAGACCTATCCATCCTGTGAAGAACAGCAGCCATAGTACCGTGTAGGTAATCCACCAAGCGAGGAACGGCGCCCACTTACCCCACGGGACTGGACCACCCGTCTGAATAGGCGTCATCTCAGCTGGATCAGAGATAACCGGACCGAAAACCCAGTAATCCACAACAGCCCAATTCGTCGGATGCCAATTATACTGGTTCAATCTAAACGCAGCTGCATTATGGATAATACCGTAAGGGATCATGCTGTAGCAGAAAGCTACGGACATCGCGGCTGCCGTGTACACGAGAGCTAGCTGCTGCGGAGTCAACGAAAGCTTCGCGACTCTGGATAACAGAAAGATAACGAACAGAACGACGATGGGAGCGGTGAAGGTTCCTAGAACCATCGAGAACATCCAGCTAGGGCCGAAGGGTGCCGTGAGCACGCCGACGAGGCTCATGAGCAAGGAGAAGGCGGCGAGCATCGCCCAGAGCTTAGGTGTTAAAACGCTTCGCCTTTCAACTGTTTTCACTTCGGTGCTCATCGAAAACTCTCTTCCTTTTACTCTTATTTAAATTTTGCGCGCGCCTTATCAGAAAAACTTAAAAGGAACCAACCAGGTTATGCACCGTGAGCCTCCGAAAAGTCACCGCGAAGACTGCAGCTTTCTCCCTCGTAATTGTAGCGGTTTTGACGACCATTATTGCTGTTTTCTCTAATGCCTTTAGCGAGTTCACGTATTACGGCAAAGTGCCCGACAGAATTTGGCAATTGAGGCCGGTAGATTGGCGGGCACAGCCAGCCTGCCAAGATCCGCACAATTGGGTTGTCTACAACTCGCCGAGTCTTTACGCGCTCCTAGCGCTTGTATCCGCTTGGGATGACGTCGAGGTGAAGGTGATTAACATAACAGCAAAACAACTAATTGCGCAAGCAACTTTGAAGAGCATGCAACCCCTCTACCTGCTATTAAGGAACGGCACGTTCTTCAAAGTTGTTGCTAGCAGACCTATCACAGTTCAACTCTTAAACTATAACCAAACCCCCCAGTTCCCCCTCGCGCTGCTACCGCCCACCCTTCACACGTTCTACTACTCGGTAGACGGGACATACGTTGGGAAAGAGTTCGTTTTCGTTGCAACGCAGGGTAGTTTAACAGCCACAGACTACACGATCTTGGCTGTTGAACCAGCGGAGATTACTGTGGAGCGGGATGATGGCCAATCGTTTTCATTAAAACTGGATGCTAATGGTTATAAATATATAACTCTCTCCCCATTCAGAGTTTACCGCGTACGATCTTCAGGGAACATAATGGTCATGTCTGGAGCGATACCTGGCATAGGGGCTTACGAGACCACGTGTTTTGCGATACCGTCTGTCCAGGGAGGCTTCACAGGAACATACTTTCTCACGAGAGCCTTCAAGGCTATCGAGTGGGGGTGGGATAAGATAAGAGATTACGGGTTTAGAGTTCTCGCGACCGGCGAAACTAAAATCGAGCTATACGATCTGGAAACCCAGAACAAAGTAGGGGAGTACGTTGTCCCCGCCGAGGGGGGCGTTACCTTAAGGCCTAACGCGTACTCGATAGCTCTCGTTAGCGAGAAACCTGTAACGTTCATGTTTATGCACAACGGGAGCATCGAAATAGAGAACGCTGGAATGGGGGGCGGGTATTACTGCGGTTACCCGCGTTCGACCATGTTCCTCTTGTTGAAGCCTGGTGAGGATACGATGATGCAGATACCATCGAATGCTAGCGTTGAAGTGTACTTTTTCGCGAAGGAGGACACGGAGGTCGTAATCGACGATACACTTAGAATAAGAGTAGGAGCCGATGCACCTTACCTTTTCGCGATGCCGGGGATCCACAAGGTTAGATCGGATAAAGAAGCGCTCGTGCAGATTAACATGTGGCCCAGATACCCTCCTGAACAGGGGTTGTGGTTTTCAGGATATATCATACCGCCATTGGAGTCGGCAAATCTCAAGCCAAACGTATCTATAACATTACCAGGAGTAAAAGCGCCAACTGCGTACTACTACGCTGCATTCGGGGCTGGAGCGGTAATTGGTGTAGCTATCGCGCTACTGGTGATGCGGAGGAGGAAGAAAGAGAAAATCTCCTAAAAGTTGCTTAATATTTTATTTGAGTTTTTTCCTTTTTCTCAGTAGTAGTACAGCTACAATAGCAACAGCAGCAATGCCTCCTGCAACATAGAACAATGTGTTGTTGGCGCTTGCTCCCACGGGTGGTACCGTAATCTCGTGCTTAACTCCGGCCGTCTCTAAGGCGGGTATTACCGTTCCGGAAACCCATAACCCTTGGAACTCTGGTTGCTTGGGCCAATGGTTCAACTGAACTAAAACATTCTTTTCGGAAATTATCGTATGAAGACCTGGTTGGGTAAGAACATAGTATTCGTCGGCACCCAGCTTTACTGAAACGAGATCGTCGATTGTAATAGTGGTGGGTTCCGATGCAAAGATTATAGCTTCATTAGATGCGTTAATCGGAAGGTAGAGCAGTGCTTTCAACCCGCCAGGCACTGTGAAAAATACGATCCCAGCACCGTAAGCGTTTTCCCTTGTCACCTGACGCCCCGCCATCTTCGTCGTGTCACCTTCGTGCAACAACAGGAGCTGCACCGGTTTATCACTACTAACCCTTATAGCTTGCGTTTGCGCTTGGAACCTAACGCTGCCCTGTGCAAGGACCTTGAGCTCGTGCATTACAGCGCCACCCCTCTCCAGGTCGTAAACCTTTATAGTGGACTCTTCTAGAGCGAGTACTCTAAAGCCAAGGTCCTCCATTGGATCCCATTGTGTGTTAGAGTATGAAAAGAAATCAGTTCCTATGAAACCACCGTTCGCCGACGGGATTGCGTAACTTTCGTGAGTGTCCCAATAGCTGTGAGGATCTCCGCATTGCACCGTTATGTAACCACTTGATTCGATAATGTACATGTACCATGCGCGTAAGAGCACACGGCGGTACTCATTAGGTTTAAGTTTAAATGTTTGCTCTTCTACGCTATCTTCCCTAACTATTTTCACCTCAGCTTCCTCCAAGGCAAAAATTGTGTACCATGGATTCAGGTCGGACGAAGCCAATATGATAAAGAGTTTCCCGACGTAAGTGCCATCAACGGCCGGGTAGAACGCGTGGGGTACAGGGCCCACCGTAGCGTTAGGCAGGTATTGCTGGTTGAGCAAAAGCACGTTCACCGGCTTGCTGGAGACCACCTTGAAAACCGTGCCGTTAGGAAGCAGCATGTAATGCTTCTCGAACTTGTTGAGTGTACCCTTGAAAAGCGGGGACTTGTTAGTAAGAGAGTATACTTCAATTTGAGTAGCGTCTTCTATTGCTCCCACCGCTAGAAGGAAAGCTGATGCGGGACCTGCACCGTAGTACACGTTCCCAACATAACCCAACCTCCAATCGGTGGAAGCGGTATAGTCGTACCTCCATAACCTTTCCGGTACCTTGCCGTAGTACGTGTACTTGCTCTCGGGGGTCGCACGCAACGCAGGCGCTAGCCAAAGGAGAAGCAGAAGCACTAAAGTTAGCACCGAAAGGCTATTAACTACCGTTCGATACTTAGCCATAGCTCTTGCCATAGAGATTATTTGCTGGCCCCTTTAATAAGTTGCGTGATTTTAATACTGACACTTTCACGTTTGAGTTTTATGGTATAGTAGATGATAAAAAATTTATGTGTTTTGCCGAAGCTATTTCGGTAGGAAGAACTGAACAGTAACGATAACGCCACCAATGACTTGGCACATTAGGTAGCCAATTATGAAGCCAATGGCAAAGGGCATACCCACGTTTTCGTCGAGCTTGGTGCCACCGATTCGGTATACCAGCCTTTTCACCAACCAACCTATAAAAGCTGGTAGGATATAGCCGGTAGCGAACCCTCCTCCTAAAGCTACAACTGTTCCAACGGGATCGATCGGCCACCAGACGAACCTGAAGTTGAGGAAGCTTACTAGCGCGATCAGCGCAAACCCTGCTAACAGGTACGGTGCTAGAGGCTCCGTAATGAATTGTTCTTCAACCTTGCTCCACGGGCAACCGAAGACCCAGTGCCACCACGCGTCGAACATGCCCATCCTCGTGTTATTCGTCCCAATTGTGTAGCTAAACCAGAGTGCAACGGGGTAGCCGATAATTGCGGACAGTATGCCGATGGCTAAAATGAGCTTCGTTACATCCCTCAAATTCACACCATTATCAAAAGCTGCTTTATAGCTTATTGGGATTGAGCTGATGATTCCACCATAACCGAAGATAACTGCGGTAGGTCTATTGGCAAGCCACATTGTCACAACCATCTCAGGGGGCCTAGCCTGCGCTCCATTAATTGTGATGTATCCGGGATCCGGTATATATAGGTACTTGACGAGCGTTGGCAGCTGAGTCCAGTCGCCCGGAACGGCTGCTACGTAGGAAAGCCCCATCTGCCTAACTGCTCCGATGTATATTAGCCACATGCTCAACACTATTAGCGGTGCTGCAATTGCATTGACGCCTGCGGCTATTAGTAAGCCTATTAGTCCTAGTGTCGAACCAATTAACATCCAATTTCTAAGTTTTGCCGGCATGCTCTGCTCGGTCCTTGTAAAAACTTCTTTCATGTATTTCCAGTTCAACACAAACCATATCAAGATTAGACCGAAAGCTGCGCCCACGTACCACCCGTTCCATCTGAAGGGGGCGCCGTTCATGAAAGCGTGGAACCTATTCGCCATCGTTGGCAAATCGCTGTAGTAACCCATGTAATAGGCAATCTGGCTTGGGACGGTGATGAGGAACAACTGAAGGAACCACACGGTGAACGAGATCTTCGAGGGGACAATGTACCACACTACATAGTCGCTCGGGTTCAGAGGTAACACAGATATTGGTATTATCACGGGTCCCAGTGGTGTCCGCGAAAAGTCTATGCACCCTAACCACCACGGGATAAAGGGTTCTCTGCTCCAGCCGTAAATGTCAGGAATCGCCGGATTGACGTAAGCGGCGATGACAGGCAGTATTACGAGAGCGCCTATCAATGCTCCCAGAAGGAAGAACCTGATCCGCGGATCCTTACCCTTAGGGGCAGAGGCCAGTGCTATCTGCATAGTGACCGGTATCGCCACGGGGTAAGGTAGCCTCTCCACAATCATCCAGCGTTCCTGAAGCAAGCTTATCCATCCTGTGAAGAACAGCAGCCATAGTACCGTGTAGGTAATCCACCAAGCGAGGAACGGCGCCCACTTACCCCACGGGACTGGACCACCCGTCTGAATAGGCGTCATCTCAGCTGGATCAGAGATAACCGGACCGAAAACCCAGTAATCCACAACAGCCCAATTCGTCGGATGCCAATTATACTGGTATAATCTAGCTGCAGCTGCATTATGGATAATACCGTAGGGCACCCAGCTGTAGCAGAAACTCACCCCCATTGCAGCTGCTATAGCTAGTAGAACGAGCTTCTCGCGTGATACAGCAACCCCGGCGAACTGAGTTAGTAGCAATAGGATGAAGAGAACTATCAAAGGCGCTGAAGTAGGAGATAGAAGAGTTGACCAACCAAGCCAGCTCGGTACGAAAGGCGTAGTAAGGACTCCCGTAAGCCCCATGAAAGCTCCGAAGAGCACAAGCAGAGCGAAGAGCTTAGGGGTGAGAACACTCTTCGCTTCTATCTTCTCTTGGGCGTCCACGCAAAGCGTTTAGTTATTTCCTATTAATAAAATTTACGTAGTAGAAACTTTATATGGATGCTGCAGCTCGAACCTCGATGGGACGAGAGAATGCATCGTTTCTCCGTTTTACTATAGCAGCGATCCTTCTAGCCACCACTGCGGCAGCCCCGAGCATTTTCTGCTTGCCCCAAATGCAGTACGGGGAGTTTAGGGCAGCTGTAAACGACCGAGGTGTCGTGTACCTAGCATACTTCGCGCTTAACATAACCGGCAACCTCGTAATATGGGGTCCTGGGTGGTCGTGGGACACAGTTTGCAGCTGGCAGCCTAGCTGGAATCCGGGAGTCTTAAAGGACAACGAACTGTATGGGGATTTGGTGTGCAATTTCGGTAACCTGACGTGGAGAGAAAAGTTCTGGCTTCTCGATGACGCTCTAGCGCTAGAGTATGAACTCATCGCCGCTTCAAACGTGTCGATCGCAGATATAGCTTGGCAGTGGGGACTTCCTATCGAGAGCTTTATGGGATCCCACGTGACAGCCATCACATCTGAGGGCTTCCTTAGGAACGTTACGCTGAGACCTGAATATGTTCCGGGTCAGGCGGGTCTCGGCTCCTACACCGGTGTCGGCTGGATAATACCCTTCGGTCCATCGACAGGGGTGATGGTGATCGGTCTCAGCGACTCACGCTCGTTTGTAGGATTGACATCAACTGATGAGCGTGAGTATAATGGGACAACGTACACTACGAGAATATACTTTAACCCAGATAGGCTAATATGGAAGCCGGGTAACCGCATCAGAGGTACGGTTTACATCTTCCCATACAGCAGTGGGGAGCAGTTTGAGGTTGCGTTGAAGCGAGCGAACAGCGTCATATACTTAGTGAGAGCTGGCTCCCGCTTCGAGGATATAACAAGACTACTAGCCGAGGGCAGAGTGGAAGAAGAAGCAGAACGCATGGAAAGCCAACGAAAAACTATGCTGTCTATTTACGTTTCAGCTGTAGCGGTCGTAGTAATAACGCTGGTAGTGGTCTTAGTCTACAGACACAGAAGAAGGTCGATGTAGTCGGTATCGGTTTTATTTTATATGTTGATTTTTTCATCACTCTCCTCTTATTAAATCTTTGAGTTTTTCTCTTTCAGAAGGTAAAGTTATTGATTGTATAACTTTAACGAATACATATATAATAATAATAAAAATTAATAAAAAGTATACAACGACAACAAGCTGAGGAACTATAAAGCATAAAATAGCTGTAGCTATAACAGTACCTATTAAAGCGAGATTTAGCCTTCTTTTACCTTGCGACATAAAGCTTCTCGCAACTCTTCGTTTCAGACTCTTTAAAAATTATTTGTGTAGGTAGCGCGTTTAAAGAGATATGCGTTCAACAGTCCATGCATGCTAGCAACTCACACACCTTATCGCGAAAGACTGGAAGAAGCTTTTAAGCTTGGATGCATGAAAGCTCTCCTTGTGGCATTAAGAATCAAAGCTAAGGGGGACTTGGTACACTGCCCGAACTGCGGGTACAGGTTCAGCGTATCTTATTCGCGCGCTTTCGCCTGCAGCGGATGCTACATGGCCAGCTTTAAGTGCGATTACGTTAAGTGCCCGAACTGCGGTTACGAATTCATGGTGGAGGGTTAGGCGCTGCGACCGTTGCTCCACAGCTCTTCAAAGTACTCTTCAACCTTAGCGGCTAGCTCGCTCGAGCGGATGAGGATGCTGTACTCTTTGTTGCTGCTCAACGCTGACTGGGTCCAGTTGTGACTGCCAATCACCACCCACTCGCCGTCTACGATCACTACCTTCGCGTGCGTGGTCACGCCGGCTTTCGGGTCGAGCCGCACAGGCACTCCCCTGGATTTCAGGTAGTCGATCGTCTCCGGGTAGCTTTGCTTTGTCACATCGTCTACGACAACCCTGACGTCCAGCCCCTTTCTCTTCGCGCCAGCCAGCAGTTCGAGCAGCATGTTTGCGGGGTCCTCTTCGGCGCTTTGCTTCGGGTCGTACTTCGCCACGTACATGATGACGTGGACGCTCTTGTTGGCCGAAGCGATAAGTCTCGAGACTGCAACGATGTACTTTTCGTCGGGAAGGAGCTCCAGCCGCCCTAGCGTTGGGGATTGAGCTGGCTTTAGGATGTTGAACACGAGGTACACAGCCGATGCTCCAATAGCGAAGCCGATCACAAGCCCGATCACGAGGAAACTGGTGGCGCTGCCGGCCAGGGAATCGGGTCGCTGGGAGCGGTTTCGGTCACCGTTCTCCACGCTGGCGTACACGCTTCATCCCCACCAGAGTGCAGGGAGGAATCAAAAAAAGTTTTACGCGTTGTGAGTTACTCGCCGGATCGAGCCTCAAACGCGTATGTACCTGAGCCCACTCGGAAGACAATGTAACCGTCCTCAACAAACGCCCTCTCAATTCCTTCAACCCGCTCGGCTAAGGCGCCGGCTTTCCACAAGAGCTTTCCGCTCTCTGTGACCACCGGATCTTTGAGACCATGAACCGGCACGTACACTAGCGCGGTGGAGCCGACTGGGATGGAAACTTTCAAGGCGACCTTTCCGCAGCTTCTAGAGATCTCGACAGATATAGCACCGGTAAGCGTTCTGATGGAAGCTGAAACGTTGAGCTGCACAGGATCCGGCTTGACCGCGAACTCTCTGAAGCCGGGTTTAAGCGGCCTTATGCCAGCTAGGTAGTGGTAGAAGTAGATGTCCACGCTCCCGAACATGTGGTGGTTGTGCGAGTTCATCGCCCTGCCCGTGAGCAGCTCCCACCGCTCCCAGAGCGTCGTTGCGCCCTCCCTGATCATGTAGCCCCAGCTCGGGTAGCTGGCCTGCGTCACCACGGTGAACGCAAGGTCCGGCCTCCCGTAGTCCGAGAGCACGGGCAGCAGGTACTTGGTGCCTACGATCCCTGTGTCCAAGTGGCCGCCCTTCTCAACCTCCACGTCCCTCACTAAGGTTTCGAAGACCGCCCTCTCTACTTCCCTAGGGACTATGCGAGAGGCGAGGGGTAAGGCGTTGCACGTTTGGCAGCCAGGCGACACGTAGTGCTTGTTCTCGCGCAGGAACTCCCTGTTGAAAGCTTCTTTCACCTTCTCAGCTAGCTCCACGTACTTCTTCGCCTCATCCGTTTTTTCGAGGAGCTCAGCCATCCTGCCGAGAGCGAGGAGGTCGTTGTAGAGGATCCAGGTGGAGACGAGCTCTCCCGGTATCTCCGGCGCCTTGATGTGGCGCGGCGGGCACCAGTCCCCGTACTTGCTGAACCTCAGCACGTAGCCCTCAGCCTTGGATAGCAAAAATTCCACCCACTTCTTGATCCTCTCGTAGTGCCTTTCGATCGCCCACCTGTCCCCGTAGTACTCGTAGAGGAGCAGGGGTATGAGCACGTACGCTTCGCCCCACGCCGGGTCCGCCGGGTAAAGCTTCCAGTAGGGCGGTACGACGTCGGGGACGCTACTGTCATCGAGCTGCGCGTCCGCCCAATCTTCCAGCCACTTCTCGTAGAAGCCAGGCATCCAGAAGTTGAGCATCGCCGCCTCCGCTGTCAGCTGCGCGTCCCCGCCCCACCCCATCCTCTCGCTACGTTGCGGGCAGTCAGTGGGCACACCCATCAGGTTCGATTTGAGAGCCCAGAGGACGATCCTGTGAATGTCGTTCAGGAGGTCGTTCGAGGCAACGAAACCGCCTGCCGGCTCAACGTCGCTGTGGACTACCACCGCTTCGACGTCGTCCAGCGAGGGCACGCCAGGGTAGCCTGTTACCTCGACATACCGGAAGCCGTGGTATGTGAACCGCGGCTCGTACACTTCGACGCTGCTCCCTTTCAGGATGTACATGTCCGTGGCTTTAGCGGTGCCCAGGTTGTTCGTGTTTAGGAACCCTTTTTCGTCGATCAGCTCCGCGTACCTGAGCTGAACCCGCGTCCCCCGCGGCCCTGAGACGCGGATCCTCGCCCAACCAGCCATGTTCTGGCCGAAGTCGAAG
>Ga0185307_1000844_pt1 | contig 18111 bp, 19 predicted proteins | sample LHCtaG_FD_128010 | JGI IMG/M metagenome (GOLD analysis project Ga0185307, IMG submission 128010) | Hot spring microbial communities from Little Hot Creek, USA to study Microbial Dark Matter (Phase II) - LHC4sed_matched (SPADES... | ecosystem: Environmental > Aquatic > Thermal springs > Hot... | reverse complement strand
TCGGAGAAGGCTATTCAAGATGAAATTAATGAAAAGCAACGTGAAATGGGTGAACGAATTGGAAGGATAAATGAGTTTAAGGGGCATATTGAGCACATAGAAAGACTGGACGTATGCCCAGTATGCAAAACAAAGTTATCTAATGCACATAAAGAGCATGTTAAAACAGAAATATCGATGGAAATTCAGAAGATCGAGCTTGAATTAAAGAATCTCGAAGAGCATGTGCGATCACTATCAAAGAATCTTGAGGAAGTTAAAAATAAAACTAAAAATCTCTCGGACATTACAAGTAAAGTTAGGGATATTGAAAATCTCAAATCATTAATAAGTAGAGTTAGAGGTGAAATTACACGTTCAAATCCAGAATTGGGTGACGTAAACTTTAGGATTGAAGATGCAAAATCAATTCTCACAAACAAACTGGAAGATCTGAGATCAAAGTCGAATGCTTATGGTTCTGAACTAAACAATATAGTTAAAAGTCTTGGATACGAGCCGAAGGATCCTAAACGTGAACTTGAGATCCTAAAAGGGATGCTTGAGGAATACAATAATTTGAGGATTGAGGCGGAGAGGTATGATGAATTCTCAAAACAAATCGACAATTTAAGTTTGGAATTAGAAAAGCGTAGAAATGAATATAATGCTGTGGAAAGCGAACTTAAAAATTTAGGTTATGATGCTAAGAGGCATGATGAAGTTAATCAAAAATTTTCGAAGTTAACAAGCATCTGCGGCGAATTGAAGGGGGAGATAAAGCAAATTGAGGAAGCTATGGAAAGCTACAATAGGGATCTAAATAATTTGAAGAGTGAAATTGAGAAGTTGAGGAGTGATCGTGAAAGCATTAATGTGAAGCTGGAGAGAATTGAAAATGCAATCAAAATAGTTAAGATTATACGTGGAGCATTTTCGAAGGATGGAATTCAGAAGATTATAAGGCAGAGGATTACACCATTAATTTCACAGCTGGCAACCAACTATATTGATCAATTCAATCTAGACATAACTGGTATATCTATGGATGAAGATTTGGAAATTAAAGTTTCAAAGGGTGGAGATTTCATGTCACTACAATTATTGAGTGGAGGGGAGAAGGTTGCTGTGGCAATAGCTCTGAGACTTGCACTGGCTAGAGCATTGGCTGAACGCTTCTCAACGGTAATAATGGATGAACCTACAGTGCATCTTGATGAGGAGAGGAGGAGAGTATTAATAGATGTATTCAGAAACTTTAGGGAATCCGCAATAACACAACAGATGATAATAATAACCCATGATAGAGAGCTTGAAGAAGTTGCTGACACAGTGTACCAGGTTAACAAGATCGGTGGAGCTTCGAAGGTTAATGAAGTGAGACTATAAATTAAATGAAATATTTTATTGTACATCAACGATAAACTTAACTTACTTTCACCAACACTTCATTTACTCATCATTAGTCATAAGTTAATTGTTCATTTAAAGCTCACTTCATCATTTCGATAATCTGAATATGTATGCAGCTTTCGTTGCTTCCAAAATCTCCATCTTAACTTCAAGCAATGATTCTAAAAGTTCCTTTACAATTTCACTTGGTAGAACTGGATATGAAACTTCGATGATTTCATTATCATGTAATGTGAATCTTCCAAGTCCATGTAATGTTAATAATTCAAGTATTCTTGGTAGGTGTTCTGGATTTCTTGGTGAGAGACGGAAGAATCTTAGTCTAGGCTTTAAACATGAACTTATGGCTTCTATAGCTTCGCTTCTAGATTTTTCAGGTATGTATTTCATTAGTGATGAGAGTGCATCTGAAGGTAAAAGTGTGACTCTGCATGGATGAATATAAAACATTCCTTTATCGACATCCCATTCATCAATAGTGTAGATTGTAGCTACTTTTAAACAGTAGTTGACGAATTCCTTTAAATGTCTAAATCTCCCCTTCTTAATTGATAAATTAATGTATTCCACTATGTCATCATCTAATTCAACTGTTGTTAATTTGCCCATAGTCCACCTGTATTGATTATATTTCATTTGTATTATTAACATTTTTGCGAATTATTATTTCAGAATATTCTAGAATAATAAAGTTTATATACATAAAATATTTCAGAATATTTTGGGTGAATATTGTGTTTGCAGAGCCTTTGATTAATCCACTATTATTATTGGAGTATGAAGCTCCCAGTTTCGTGGTTTACTATTACTTGGTAGTGTTCACACTATTCTTAGCCTATATACTGTTATTATGTGTTAATCACTATTCCCATTACACTTATTATGATGGTAATGGTGCTAATGAGCTTTATGAGCATAGATTCTACATTTCTCCTGGTGCTCCCACATTTCTATCATTCTTCCGCACATGGATTATTTCTCCATCATTGAAGCTTACATCTTCTTATCTTAATTTTGGTTATCATGGTTTTAATCCAGTTCCGATGTTAACGTTTTTCTTACCATTAATTTTTGGGGTTATGTTTGCAGATGTAGGTCATGGTTTGATATTGATGGAATTCGGTTTACTTATGATGCTCTTTAATGGTAGGGTTAATGGTATGCTTAGTTATATCGTTGATAATGGTGGGGTTTTATTTACATGTGGTTTATCTTCAACTATTATAGGAATATTTTCCGGTGAGTTTTTCGGTTATCACGTTAATATATTACCAATCAAGATATTTATTCCACTAGTAAATGTGACGTTACCCTTCTCCTTTATGGATAATATCATGGCAGCAATTAAATTATGTATATTGATTGCAACTATACATTTATCTTCTGGGATGATTATTGACTTCATTAATAGGATTTGGAATGGTGAATATTTAAGAGCATTTACATTCTCCTTTGCTCGATTATGGTTTTACATTGGATTTATAGTTTCAATATTCATTAATAAGCTTGATATTCAGGCTTGGATTTACAATCCATTAACAACTTTTGGTGTAGTATTACCTTTAATGGTTATGTGTATTGGTGGAATTCTTTCAGGTGATCCTGTTGATGGATTCATATGTACATTTGAAACTACAATTGAATCTCTCAGTCACACAGTTTCATATCTCAGGATTCTCGCCCTTGCACTTGTACATTCATTGTTGAGTAGAGTGTTTATTGATTTATCTGGTGGAAATCTATTCATAATGGTTATTGGAACTATATTGATACTTGTATTGGAGGGGTTGATTGTCTTCATACATACTGTTAGGTTAATGTGGGTCGAATGGTTCTCAAAATTTGTGCACTAGTCTGAAGCCTCCCCACAATTAATTAAATTTTTATCTTGTTATCTAATCACTATATTTTGATGTGTTATGGTTAGGAAATTTTCTGTGGATGATGTTTTAAGACTTGTTTCTATTGGTGAAGTTAGGGTTTCATGTAAACGTGATCTAGCATTCACCATTTCGAGGAATGATCTGGATAAGAATAAGGTTTTGAGTGAAGTTCACATTGTTAGGAGTGATGGTTCAAGGGTTTTCTTGGTTGGTGAGGGTGATTCTAGGCCTAGGTGGAGTCCTTCTGGAAGTTTATTGGCATTTATTAGTAGGCGTGGAGCTTCTGAAAGTGAAAGGGGGGTTGGGGTTTTTGTCTGGAGTGGTTTTGGTGATGCTAGGAGGGTTGCATGGTTCAGGTATGGTGTTTTATCTTTAGAGTGGATTGATGATTCTTCAATCGCAGTAGTTACACCGAGCCCTATAGATGGTTTATATGATTCCGATGAAGACTACTATGCTACTGATAGACTTCCACTATGGATTGATGGTGTTGGTTATGTTGCTGGTTTAAAGTATGAAATTCACATTTTAAATGTTGATTCCGGTTATTCTAGGAAGATTGCTGAAGATGATGAGAGAATAGTTGATCTAGCAGTTGGTGATGGTGTATTATACTATGTTGCTATTGAAAGTTGGAGGAATCCAATTTTCAGTAGACTTGTGGAAGTTGACATTAAGAGTGGATCTAAGAAGACTATATTGCAAGGTTATCATATATCTTCAATTAGATTTATTGATGGAAGATTGTATGGTTTAATGCATCGTAATGAAATTGGAATTGCAAGTCACTATAAGCTTTGGGTTATTGAGGATGGTAAACCTAAATGTTTAACAAGTGGTATTCTTGATAGAAACATCTATTCAATTGCTGGCTTAGTTGATGGTAAGTTAGCTTTCATATATGCTGATTCAGGTTCATCTATACTTGCAACTATTGATGATGGACGTATCAGAAATATTGTTGGTGAAGGTGGATATGTTCATTCTGCATATGCTGAAGCCAATGTAATTGCATACACGTACTCAACGTCAACAATCCCACAAGAATTATACTTGTATGCAGATGGCGAGCATAAGAAGATTTCGAGATTCAATGAGTGGCTTCTCAGTGAAGTGAGTTTCAGTAATCCAATTAGGGAAGAGATTTCAGTAGATGGTGAAATGGTTGAAGGGTGGATTATGCTTCCAAAGGAGGGTTCAGGTCCTTACCCAGTCCTCTTATATATTCATGGTGGACCTAAGGGGATGTATGGATACACGTTTTCACCTGAAATGCAATTAATGGTTTCAGAAGGATTTGCAATAGTATACTCTAATCCACGTGGAAGTGATGGTTATGGTGAAGAGTTCGCTGATATTAGGGGGAGGTATGGCGATGTGGATTATAAGCAGATAATGGCCTTCCTAGATCATGCGTTATCAAAGTATCCATTGGATGGGAATAGGATGGCTGTTACTGGTATAAGTTATGGTGGATATATGACCAATGTAATTGTAACTAAAACTGATAGATTTAAAGCTGCTGTAAGTGAGAATGGAATTGCAGATTGGATATGTGATTACTGGGCTAGTGATATTGGATATTGGTTTGATCCAGATCAGATAATTGGAACTCCGCAAGAAAACTTGAAAAACTATTTGGAGAAGAGTCCAGTCTTCCAAGTGGATTCAGTTAAAACTCCAATGCTATTCATTCATAGCGCACAAGATTATAGATGCTTCATAGATCAATCACTAGCCATGCATGTATCACTAGTATTGAGGGGGAAGGAATCAAAACTAATAGTTTTCAGTAAAGGTAGTCACGGTCATAGCACTAGAGCAGAACCAAGACATAGGAAGAAGAGGTATCAAATGAAGATTCAATGGTTGAGGGAGAAGTTGAAAGCTTAAACCAATCAACTTACACTTTTCCTCTTTCAAATTGGACAGTAAATTCCACGTTTCATGGAAATTGTAAATGCCAATACAAACAATCCCACAATCAATACTGCTATAAATAGTAATAGTATGCTTCCAGTTTGAAAGTAACCATAAACGTCTAAACCAACTACCATCATTATAATTGAAGTGTCCACAATCATCCTCCTCTTATCCTCAATTGGTATATATGGTATTGCTATATAGTAGAGTCCTGACATCTCCATACGACTTCCAATGATCATGCCCACCAAATCTTTAGAGTGTTATCCAGCTGTATCATCAATAATCCAACTACTAGAAATACAATTGCTCTAATGATGCTCGATCTACTGATCTTCATAATTTGACTCCACGGATTACTTCTTCTTCAAATCTACTTATCTTTTTTATCCTTCTTTCATGTCTTCCTCCCTCAAAATTCTCCTTCAACCAAAGCTTCACATATCTTATTGCATCTTCACTTTTCATAGTTCTCCCTCCCAAGCATATTACATTAGCATTATTATGCCTCTTAGCCAATATGGCTGTTTCATCTGAGTATACTAGTGCGGCTCTTATCCCTGGAAATTTGTTTGCAGCTATACTCATACCTATACCAGTTCCACATATCAATATTCCATAATCAGCCTCCCCATTGATGATCCTTCTACAAACGTCTTTTGCTATATCTGGGTAATCCACGGGCTCCTCAGTGTATGTTCCCACATCTACAATTTCAAATTCCCACTCCGAAGCAAAAGATTTCAATAATTCCTTCTTCAAATTCAATCCAGCATGATCACTTCCCACACATATCCTCATAGAACAATCACATTAGAATCTACTTATACCGTGAATAATTATGTTTTGGTATATCTTACTTTAAATATGTTCTGAGCGATTTAACTATGGCTTTTATCAATCTATTTTTATATTTAATACTTCTGGATTCATATCCCCCAACCCCTTCATACCTGCTAGTTTGATGTGTTTAACTTCTTCATGTCCCAATATTTTAGCTCCAATAGAGTCGCAAGCTACAGGGTCTTCACTTACAATTGTTAAATTTAATTTCTTAAGTTTTCCATGTATATGTGAACCAAACATTCCAGTTGTTCCATCTATTACTGCAAGGTTTGGTTTGAATGCTTTAACTAGATCGCATAACCTCAATGCCCATATGTCTGAATCGCTTTCTACATGTATATACTCCTTTACTGGTATTTTTGATGCAGGTTTCAGTATGCCCATCATGTTTTTAAGTGTCAATGTTACTTCTGCAAATCCATGCTCTTTTAAAACTGCTACTGAAATTATGTAATCCACTTCACTCATAACCTTATTTACCTCGAAGTTCCAGTATTCTCCATGAACTTTAATGAAATCCCCCTTATTCAAGTCTACAAGTTTAACATTGTATTTCTCGATTAAGTATTCGTATCCAGCTATTTTGAAGCATTGCATGGTATCTGGATATGCTGACCCCTCCCCCACAATGATCTCATAACCCCCTATTTCCTTGAGGAATATTATTACCCCTTCAACAGTTTCAGGTCTCGTTATAGCTCCAGAATCCTTATTCATAGGTTCAACTAAATTTGGCTTTATTAGGATTCTCCCCACATTCTTTGGGATTTCTGGTTTTAGATGTTTTAATGCGTTTATGGTTCTATCTATTATGTCTCTCTCTTCAACTATGATAACCTTAGATTTCATGGCAATTCCACTTAGTATGTTTTAAACTTAAATTTTCCTCATCCTTTAGGTTTTGGTCAGATTTAAATACGTATTTATACATATTTATATGTATGTCTGTTAAGGTTAAGTTGACAATAACTGTTGATGGTGATGTTTTAATTAACGCTAAGAATGTGGCTCGTGATAAGCGTATACCATTATCTAGAGTTATAGAGAACTTTTTGAAGTTCTTCTCTGAACCGGAGTTCTACTGTTTTAAGTGTGGTGGAAAGTTTAAAGCGAGGGATGCTGATTTATGTGCGAAGTGTGGTTGGATGATATGTCCACATTGTGGGGCTTGTAGATGTGGTTTAAGTGAGGAGACTGCTATAGCAGTTTTCCATATGAGGAGGATTTACGAAGATTTGCTTGGTGGTAGAATTAAGTAGTTTGGTGATTTTTATGCTGGTTTGGATTTACTGGTTTATTGGTTTAACCATAGTTACATATGCATCCACATGGATTGTTAAACGTTACCCTCAACATGGCTTTTCAGCTTTGACAAGCTTTTACGTAATATACCTTGCAGCATCACAGATTCTTGCTTCTAGACCAATATACTTTGATCTTATATTCACAGGGTTCTATGCTCCTGCAGCTGTATTCATATATCCATTCATAGCTCAAGTTATTGATATGATAAATGAAGTTTATGGTAGGAGGAGTACGCATATAGCGATATTCATAGCCTTCATAACTCAAGTTTTACTGGTAATATTCATAGCAATGGTGAACACATTATCACCAGCACCATTCTTCCAATATGAGGATGCATGGAAATCCATATTCAGTTTAAGCATTAGGATTACAGTGGCATCATGGATATCATTCCTAATATGCTCAAATATAGATGCAATAGTATTCTCAACGTTGAAGAGCATGTTTATTGATAGGGAGAGTAAGTTTAAACATGATGCATCAATAAACCCGTATATATGGTTTCGCTCAAGTGTAAGTGACATTGTAGATTTAACTCTTGATAGCGTAATATTTGTTACACTAGCATTCTATGGTGAAATGCCAATACTACCATTGATTATCGGTCAGATCGTAAGTAAAAACATTATAGGGTTCATAGATAATCCATGGTTTGTATGGTATAAGAGAATGCTGAGAGGATCCAATAAAATCTTAGAATAAATTTTCCAATTCAATAAAAATGCATTTCTCAATCGCCCCTCAATGTCTTTCATAGATTTGATGTGAGTTTTGAGTAAATTGAAATTTTAAAGGAGCATGCAGAATTCTTTTAAAGAATGCTGAAAAACTATTCCTTAAAGGAGTTTATGATCTAGCTGCATTCAACATAGAGCAATATTGTCAATTGATCGTGAAATATAAATTGCTTATGAAAACTGGAACATACCCGAGGACACGCTCATTAATTAAACTCCTAAGATTATTATCAAACATTTCAGGTGGATTAGATATATTATTTGAGGGTAGAAACATTGTTATGTTAACGAAAATTGAGGATGCATATATTGGAGCTAGATATTTAGCTAGAAGATATGTGGAGGGGGTGGGGAAATACTAAAATTCGTATTGGAGGCATTTATGAATGTCATTGAAAGAATTTGATAAACTCATAAAATTATGCTGTGAATACTTAAAGAAAATGGGAAATTATATGGAGGTAGCTAAGGAGGTTAAGAATATAGTTTTAAAGTATTGGCCGAAAGCTGAACTATACCTTTTTGGATCTACAGTTAGAGGGGAGTATACTGCTTTAAGTGACATAGACATATTAGTTGTCTTAAATGATAAGCCTAGTAGAGATGAGAAGTATATAGGGTATTGAATGCTCCAGTAGAGCTACATGTAGCATCGGAAATGTAATTTGAGAAATGGTATAGAAAGTTTATAGGAGGGGATATCATAGGGATTCGACCATACCATGTAAGCGGAATCCATAGTTTACTTTGCGTAAATAATTAATCCCCATAATTGTTTAATAATTTATGGGTTCACCTTTGAAGCTTAAATTTAATGGTAAAATTGTTTATGATTTGGATTTGTATAATAGGCATGGTGTTTTCAATGATAGATTTGATGCTGGAATAAAACTTTCAAATGCATGTAAAGAAGTTTTTGGTCATGTAGATTATGTATTTGCAATTCCAATGGGTGGTGTTCCAATTGGTATTGAGATTGCTAAAGCTTTGAAAGCTGAATTTGATTTACTGATATGTAGGAAGCTTTTAATTCCATGGAATAGGGAAGCTGGATTTGGAGCTGTAGATCCTGATGGAAATGTTTATGTTGATTTGGAATTCGTCAGAGAACTTGAGTTATCTGAATTTGATGTGGATTCAGCTATTAAAGAACAATTAAATGAAATTGAGAAGAGGAATATTAGGCTTCGAGGTGGCAGACCATATCCACATTTAGATGGTAAATCCGTGATTCTAGTTGACGATGGAATTGCAGCTGGATACACCATGAATGCTGCAATTAAATTCTGTAGAAAGAGAGGTGCTGGGGGGATTTTCATTGCAGTTCCAACTGGTTCTACGAGGTCCGTGAAACTGTTATCCCAATATGTCGATTTAATTTTATGCTTAAACTTGAGGGATGACATATGGTTTGCAGTTGCTGATGCATATAGGTTTTGGAGAGATTTAAATGAAAATGATATTATGGAGATTTTGAAGAAAATGCATTTGTATTGGTAGTTATCTTTATTAGTCTATGATTTATATAATTTTTTGTGGAGTATTATCCAAGAAAAATAGAGGAAAAATTGGATAAGTGGATTAATAGGAGAGAAGCCATATTGATTAAGGGTCCTAGGCAGAGTGGGAAAACAACTTTGCTGTTACATTTGAAGGATAAGTTTGGTGGTGAATACATAACCTTTGAAGATGAGAATATGCTAAGATCCTTTGAGGATAATCCAGAATTATTTGCCAAGAGGTTTATTCGAGGTGAAAGGAATATATTATTTATTGATGAGGCTCAGTATTGCAGTAATGTTGGTAAGCTTCTGAAATTCCTCTTTGATAGCTTCTCCGACAAATTGAAGTTTATAGTTACTGGTTCAGGATCTTTTGATATTAAGGTTGAAGTTGGGAAATACCTAGTTGGTAGAGCAATATATTTTGAATTGCTACCCTTAAATTTTGAGGAATTTCTGATCTGGAAGGCTGGAGATCTCCATAAAATCTTTACTGATTATAAACGTCAAGTTGAACGTTTAATCCTTGAAGGTGAACCAATAGAATCTAAACCAGTTTTTCAACGTGAATTCAATACTCTACTTGAAGAATACATTCTCTTCGGCGGATTCCCAGCAATAGTTAAGGAGGATGATCATTATTTCAAAATTGAATTGCTCAAGAATCTAGTTAGATTGTATATTGAGAAGGATGTATTCTTCTTCCTAAATGTTAGGGAGCTTGAGAAATTTAGAAGTATAATTAGGTATATTGCCCTATCCATAGGTTCAATTTTTGAATACTCTTCTATTATGAGGGAATTTCATGTGGATTACAGAACACTTGAAAATTACCTATCAATACTGATCAACACGTTCATCGTATCCCTTATACCTCCATTCCACAAGAATCTAGTTACCGAACTTAAGAAGGCTAAAAAGATTTATTTCATTGATACTGGGTTTAGAAACTCCATAATAAACAACTTCCTTCCATTAAGCAATAGGACTGATAAGGGATTCCTAATGGAAAACTTCATTTTAAATGAGTTAAGAAGTTTTGGTTTTGAAGTCTATTATTGGAGGACTACTGGTAAAGCTGAAGTTGATTTCATAATTAAAGTTGGTGATGAAGTGATTCCAGTTGAAGTTAAAAGTAGTGGATCTATTGGTAAGAGTTTGATTAGTTTCATAAAATCTTACAAGCCTAGGAATGCTATAATCTTCACAGATGGATCATTTAAATCTGAAGAGGTTTATGGCACTAAAATATTCCATCTACCATACTTCTACATTTAATCATAATCTCCAGCATTGTTTCTAAGCAAGTTTCACCTTAACTTTAACACCATCCTCCACTTTACTTAAAATCTCTAATCCACTTGTAACTTTACCAACAATGTTTACTGGACTTGCTGCTAATGGTTTCTCATCAATACTTATTGGTGTTGGTCCGAAGAATATGCATAGACATTTTCCATCAGGCCAATATGCTATATCTCCAATGGACACTTCCCTTTTAGCATTCTCCCTCTCGATGGATACTGGTATTTCGAAGTATACCTCTTTACCCCAAGTTTCAACAGTAGATTCTATTGGTAAGCTTTTAATTAATGCTTCAAAGGTTTTTGGGTTTAAATCACTATACAATTCACCTTCAATGCAACCTAAACTTTCAAATTCAATTATCACCTTCACTTTCCTCATAACTTTCCACGGTATGTTTATCTATAACCTCTAAATTTATTGTTTCGTTTTGGCGATTTAGGGGTATTGTTGAGAACGTTTAACTTAAGTATTCCTTAATATTATAAGAGGGTAATTGGGATGTTTTGAGTGGGGTGCATGTATGAATTCTACTTTCAAGTTTAATTCTGTTGATTTGGAGCTTGTGGAGGGTGATATAACTCTCATTGAAGTTGATGCCATAGTTAATGCTGCGAATCCATATCTTGAGCATGGTGGAGGTGTTGCGAGAGCTATTGTCCTTAGAGGTGGAGATATAATTCAGGAGGAGAGTAGGAGGTATGTGAAGGAGCATGGTCCTCTACCTGTTGGTGGTGTTGCAGTTACAAGTGCTGGTTCTCTTAAAGCAAAGTATGTTATTCATGTTGTTGGTCCGAGATGGAATATTGATCCACCATCTAAACTTGATGAAGCTATAACTAATGCTCTTAAGAAGGCTGATGAACTTAATTTGAAGAGTATAGCTTTCCCAGCTATTAGTACTGGAGCTTATGGTTATCCATATGATTTTGTGGCTAAGGTTATGGTTGAAGTTTTCCGTAGAGAAATTCCACATTTAAAATCTTTGAGGAAAATTATTGTATGCTTATATGGATTTGAAGCTTACAATACATTTAAAGAAGTATTTGATAAAGCTTTTAATGTTTAGCTCCACCCTTAATAATTGAATTTTATGGTGGGTTTTAATCCATTCAGCAATATTCCAGGAGTTCCAACTTCACAGCAACTTATTGACATGGCTTTTGGTAGAGCTTCAAAGATATCTATTGAGCTTCCAAGTAATAGAGATCCATTATTGATGGCTAAACTTAGGGAGATTAAACGTATAAAAACAGTTTCATCAATAATTTCAGATAGATTGAAATCAATTGTTAATGGTATGCCTAACATAAATTCCATACATCCATTCTATAGGGATTTATTCTGTGTAATGTTTGATAGGGATTCATATGTTAAATCTTTAAAGAATGTTTCATGGGCTTCATCTATGATAATGAAGTTATCTAAGAAGTATATACGTGAAATTAGGGGTGTTGAGAATCCCCGTGAAGCTGCTAAGCTTCGTAGAGCATTTTATGGTAGAGTTTCATCTATAATTGATGATATTGAGGGGGATCTTAAATTCCTAAGCAATTTAGTGAAGCTTAGGAGACTTCCATCAATAGATTTCAATATACCGATAATAGTGGTTTGTGGTGCACCAAATGTTGGGAAATCTTCCTTCGTTAAATGTGTATCTACAGCTGAACCTGAAATAGCTGAATATCCATTTACAACTAAGAATGTTAGTGTAGGTCATATTATGGGTCCATATGGTGTTAGAGCTCAGATAGTTGATACCCCAGGATTACTTGATAGACCTCTAAATGAGAGGAATAAGATTGAATTGCAAGCTGTGGCTGCTTTAAAGAATCTTAAAGGTGGAGTAGTATTCCTAATAGATCCAACTGAAACTTGTGGATACACCCTAGAATATCAATTGAATGTTTTCAAGAGTGTTAGAGAATTCTTTGCTGATAGAATATTGGTGATTGGGTTGACGAAAATGGATTTAGCTTCAAAAGATCAGATTGATAATGCCATCAAATTAATCAATTATGATAAGATTTACATTTGTAGTTCTCTCAATTGCATTGGAACTATGGAGATTGTTGAAGATATACTGAAGAGTATGGGAGTTTAATATTAATCTTAAATTGATGTGGGAAATATTCTTTTGAAGGAACTCTCTAATTAAATTTGGATTGTAGCTTGGTGGATGGTATGATTGAAGTTGATGGTAGCATGCTTGAAGGTGGTGGACAGATACTTAGAATGTCTGTAGCTTTATCAGCAGTCTTAGGGGTTCCAGTTAGGGTTTTCAATATAAGGGCTAAGAGGAGTGATCCAGGTTTAAAAGCTCAACATATAACTGCAATTAAAGCTGTGGCAAGCTTGGTGAATGCTGATGTTGAAGGTTTGAAGCTTGGTTCTATGGAGATAAAGTTTAACCCTAAAATTATTGGTGGCGGAAACTATAGATTTGATATTGGCACTGCAGGTTCAACTACACTTGTACTTCAAAGCCTCCTACCAGCAGCAATGTTCGCTAAATCTAGAGTTAACGTGGAGATTACTGGTGGAACTGATAATCCACTTGCACCACCAATAGACTATATAATAAACGTATTGAAGCCAATACTATCTAAAGCTGGATACAATTTCAATATCCAAGTTTTGAGGAGAGGATTCTATCCCAAGGGTGGAGGTATAGTTAGAGCCTACATAGAGCCTGTGATGAGTTTAAAGCCAATAAAACTTGAAGATCAAGGTTCAATTAAGGTGATTAGGGGGATATCATATAGCTCTAGACTTCCAGAACATATTGCAAATAGAATGGCTAATTCTGCATCAAAAATCCTTAGATCACATGGATTCGATGTCCACATAGAATTGGAAGTATTGCAGCCAAATCATCCGAAATGTGCTTTAAGTCCTGGATGTGGGATAGTTTTATGGGCTGAAACATCCACTGGATGCATCATTGGCTCTGACAGTTTAGGTGAAATTGGGAAGCCAGCTGAGAAAGTTGGTGAAGAAGCTGCAATGAAACTTCTAGATGAAATTAGAGGTGGAGGGACTGTTGATTCCCATGCAGCGGATCAATTAATAGTCTACATGCTCCTCGCCAATGGAGAATCCATTATAAAGACCAGCAATCTAAGCATGCACACTCTAACATGTATAGAGTTAAGTAAGAAATTCCTGCCGGAAGTATCCTTTGAATTGATTGAAGGGAAGCCAGTAATAATAAGGTGTAGGGGTGCTGGCTTCCAGAGATTGTAACGTTTTAAGATTATAGTCCTTAGTTAAAGTTATAAATAGTGTTACAATATACGTTTTTGGTGTCACAATTTGATTTTAGATAAGAATGCCTTTGGCTTCAGGGGGTATATTATAAGGAAAGCTTTCAAAGCCAATTTCAAATTTGAAGATCAAAAAACTATTGGGAAATGTATTCTGGAAACATTGCCTGAAAATGGTGATATAAGCGTCTACATACACTTCCCATTCTGTAGAAGTTTATGTCCAGCATGTCCATATGTGAGATATCTATATGATAGAAGTCTTGTGGAAAAGTATGTTGAAGCTATTAAAATGGAGATAGCACTTTACGGTAAACTACTTAAAGATAGAGGGATTAGCATATCTGATATACATGTTGGTGGTGGAACTCCAAGTTTACTTAGCCCCTTACAGTATAGGGGGATATTGAATTGTTTAAGTGAATTCTTTGATTTGAAAAGTGATTTCGATTATGGTATTGAAGCTAATCCAAATGATGTAAATGAAGATTACCTCTTCAAATTGCGTGATGCTGGAGTTAATAAATTGAGTATTGGTGTTCAATCCTTTAACGATTCCAATCTTAAAATGCTTGGTAGAATTCATAATTCCAATGATAATGTTAAGGCTATTGAAAATGCTTTGAAAGTTGATTTCAAACTTATAAACATTGATATGATGTACTTCCTACCAAATCAAAGTCTTGATAATTGGATTAATGATGTTAAGTTGGCAACGGAATTCAATGTTACACAGGTAACCTTATATCCACTATTGATCGTGCATTATAGGCCTATGTATAAATTGATGATGAATGGCAAGATACCTAAACAACCGGAGAAGAAGGTGTTCAAAATCATGTATAGTGAGGCTATAAGGGTTTTGAGGGGAAGAGATTTTCTACCAATAAGATACTACTCGTTTAGTAGGACAAGTAGGGAATATTCTACGGTTGAACGTGAAATGGTGGGGCCTTTAATTGCTTTTGGTAGTGGTGGGATGGGTTTCACTGGTGGATGTGAGTATGTGAATACATGCTTCCCCGCAGAATACATTAAAACCGTAATTGACAATAGATTTCCAATTGCAGGTTTAAGGATGGTTGATGTTAAGGAGAGGGCTATCAGATATGTTCAGGAGAGACTGGGTGCTTTAAAACTATCCTTCCAAGACTTCAAAAACATGTTTAATGAGGAATTCCACTCATTAATTGGTAAAACAGGTTTGAAATATAGTTTATACATTGATAAGCTACTTGGAAACATTAAGACTTACAGTTGGGGGATTGAATTAACTGAGAAGGGTATGTTTGCTAGGAATTGGAGTGGCTGGGCCTTCGTATTACTGGTGCCATGTGGTATTGTGGAAAAGTATTTAGTTGAACCTTGGCCTAAAAATGTCATTGTACCCTAAACAATTACTATCATAATTGATTTGAAAGATATTTTTCAAACTGTTCTGCATACTTGTATCCTGTGTCTGGGAATATCAGTATGTAAATACCTTCATCTTTCGCTATTTTATTGAATGCGCTGACAATGGCTCCGGAGCTCAACCCTATTAAAAGCCCTTCTCTCCTCGCAATAGTTATAGCTCCCTCCACAGCTTCCCTTAGACTAACATCTACAATTCTATCGAATTCAGCCCAGTGAATCCATTTCATGCCAGTTTCTATTCTACGTATGCCTGGAATAATCTCGTTTGGAGCTGGTTGAACCCCTACAATTTCAATTGAACTTCCATATTTACTTTTGAAGTAAATGGAGATTGCACTCATATGGCCTGATGTCCCTAAACCTCCTATTATATAATTGGGTTTAAGTCCAATACTCATTAATTGTTCATCTAATTCTTTTGCTGTATATTTAAGGTGGACTTTGAAGTTCGCATCATTCTCGAATTGATTTAAATGTGTAGCCCCTTCAATTTTAGCTTTAGAGTCAACATCCCCAATGGCTTCAACGGTTAAGCTTACTGGCATCCTCACAACTTCTGCACCCAAAACCTCTAGGAAGATATCGCTAACTCTTTGTATTGTTTGTGGTATGAAGAGTTTAGCTTTCTTTCCAAGCATATTTGCTATTGCTGTTATGGCTATCCCAGTATTTGTTGATGTAGCTTCATACAATATGTCTCTAACTCCCCCCTCTTCAATGGCAGTCATTATCATAGACCATCCAATTCTATCTTTAACGCTATTACTGTATGGGTTTACTCCTTCAAGTTTTGCCCAGACACTTCTTCTTCCGGAGGATAGTGATTTCAGTTTGACGAGTGGAGTTGGCCAATCCTTATACAGTAACTCTATAGTGTCATTGTACACTCTGAGCTTGCTACCATAGTACTTTCTCCAACAATCTAATTCGCTTAAACTTACCTCTATACTTGGAATATCTTCATCTATATGTATTTCGAAGCTTCCATATGTGAGCTTTGGGCCTTTCACACCTGCAATGAGTACATCTTTTAATGTTATTGGTTTCACCTTCACTTTTGATGGTTCAACTTGTACTCCTGGAACTATTTCGGCTGAAAGTAGTTTTAAAGCTTCCAGTAATTCAAACCCTTTTAAAACAACATTCGTATTCAATTCAACCACTATGGGCTCCCTTAAGATGCCTTCTCTTAATAGCTGTTTATATTTAGTTGAGATAACATTTCTCAGATCAACTTTTACTGGTTGCTTCAATCTATCTATACTTAAATAAGTCACTTTACCAGTCATTGGAATCCCCCGTAATCTTTGTGAAGTCAATGGTGAGGGGGCTTCCCATTGGAAATGCATATTTTAAACATTTAGCTTGAGAGGCCCCATTTCCTATTGTAACCGAATAATTCCCCCTCTTAGAATCGATATATATCCATATCCTTTCATTTACTTGTAGAGCAGGTTCGATCGCCTACCATAAATCTCCCAATTTAATTATTACTATAGTTATATATCAAGTTTTCCTCCTATTTTTTTGGGAAAAATTTTAGGGGTATATGTTATTTTATGTAAATTTTGTTGTATGATCATGATGTATGCTATACTTCCAGTTTAACTTCTTCTCCTGGCTTTAAAATGATCAATTCAACCTTCACTTTTAATTCATCTAGATGTTTCTTGAATTCTTCTGGGGATCCAGTTATTATTGGGAATGTTTTGTAGTGCATTGGTATAACGTATTTTGGATTTATCATTTGAGTTGCGCATGCTGCTTCCATGGGTCCCATGGTGAAGTGTCCTCCTATGGGTATTAATGCCACTACTGGCTTGTATAATTCCCCTATTAGTTTCATGTCGTATGTTAATCCCGTGTCTCCAGCATGGTAAACATATTTCCCCTCCTTACCGAATACTACTCCAGTAGCATTCCCCATTTCACTTGAGTGGTGTGCCACGGTTAATATTACCCTATATCCGTCTCCGAGATCTATTGGTCCACCTATGTTTGCCCCTATAACTCTCTCTTGCGCTTTTATCTCTTTAGCAATGTTGGATGCTATTTCATATATTGCTATCAGCTTGGATTTATTATGCTTCTTCATTATATCGATGGTTTCTCCAATGTGGTCGCCGTGATCGTGTGTGACTATTATGTAGTCTGGGGCTTCATCTGGTATCTCTTTACTTGGGTTTAATGGATTCTTGATCCATGGATCCACATAGAATATTTTCCCATCTATGTTGACTGAGAATGCTGCATGCCCGAACCATTTAATTTTAATCATAAATTAATTCACCCCACAATGAATTCTACCCCTTTTCAATTTAAAACATTAATTATTTATGGAGTTTCTTCGCTAGTTCTGCTGTTCTTCCTCCTTTGGTTCTTCTACAGCTATGGCTCCGTAATGTTTGTCTTCTGATATTCCTTGAATTATCATTCCATGTATTAGCATGGCTTCAATTATTGATAGTAGTGTTGTTTCAGCTCCTGTTCCAATTCCTCCTGAACTTGTGAAGGCTGCTCCAACCTTCCCTTC
>Ga0185307_1000843_pt1 | contig 18113 bp, 14 predicted proteins | sample LHCtaG_FD_128010 | JGI IMG/M metagenome (GOLD analysis project Ga0185307, IMG submission 128010) | Hot spring microbial communities from Little Hot Creek, USA to study Microbial Dark Matter (Phase II) - LHC4sed_matched (SPADES... | ecosystem: Environmental > Aquatic > Thermal springs > Hot... | reverse complement strand
GCTCCTCAAAGGAATATGTGAAGCCCCGCATGGTCAAGAAAAGTTTCAAAAGCCTTGTGACTTTGTTCAGAAACTCGCGGCCTGCCTCCGTGCCATAATCTTTTATTATTCTATGGAGAAGGCTTTCGGATTGTTCTGCGCCTATGGCGCGTCTATCAATTACGCCGCACTTTAGTTCGCCGTTCTTAATTACAACATAAGCGTCGTAGGGACATCCCTCTTTCAAACATTTAGCGCACCCACGACAAATGTTCGCCTTCAAAACATAGTTAAAGTCTTTTGGAAGGGACAGGCTGAAAATTTGTTTGCCACTCCAAAGGGGCTGCGGGTCCTTAATTTCAGGTTCAGGCAAAGGCCCCTCATATCCAGCAGCGACAAGGAGCCTACAAACTTCGTCCTTTGTGAGGTAGTTTGACTTTCTCGTAAAGAGAAAAGCAGCTGTTATGAAGTCCCGTATTGCTCCGATTATCGGGCCTCCAAACCTTGGGGAGAGTATTTGATCTTGAACTTGCATCAGCAACCGAGCTTCTGTTTGGGCCTCCTCACTTTGTGGAATGTGCAGGTTCATTTCGTCACCGTCGAAGTCCGCGTTGTATGGTGGACAGACGCAAAGGTGGAGCCTAAACGTCTTGTATGGGAGAACCCTCACGTAGTGCGCCATTATGGACATCCTGTGGAGGGACGGTTGACGGTTGAAGATGGCTATATCACCATCACGGAGGTGTCTCTCAACAATAAACCCGGGTTCAAGGGCTTCAGCGATTTTCTCACGGTCAACAACAAACTCAAGCCTTATACGTTTACCATCTGGACGAATAATATAAGCCGCGCCTGGATATTTGAACGGCCCATTTATAACAAGCTTCCGCAGTTCATCAATGTTCCATGGCGTCACCTTTTCGGGAACCGTCAACCGCATTGCAACCTCAATGGGTACACCGACCTCGCTAATGTCAAGATTTGGGTCTGGAGAAATAACTGTGCGCGCTGAAAAGTCAACCCTTTTCCCTGAAAGGTTGCTTCGGAACCGCCCCTCTTTACCCTTAAGCCGCTGGGAAAGCGTTTTTAGGGCTCTACCTGAACGGTGTCTAGCCGGCGGTATTCCAGAAGCCTCGTTGTTAAAGTATGTCGTAACATGGTATTGGAGAAGCTCAGCCAAGTCTTGGATTATGAGGGTTGGCGCTCCAGCCTCCATGTTTTCCTTCAGTCTTTGATTGATTCGGATGATATCCACAAGTTTGTGTGTTAAGTCGTCTTCTGAACGGATACCAGACTCTAAGGTTATGGATGGCCTTACATAAACAGGTGGAACCGGCAGAACTTGAAGAACCATCCATTCTGGACGGGCGTTCTTAGGGTCGAAGCCTAAAAGTTCAAGGTCCTCGTTTGGTATGCGCTCAAGCCTCTCCCTAACCATGCTCGATGTCAAAACTTGCGAACCGCTTCCAGGAATATCCTCACTAAACTTAGTCGGTTTTTCAAAGGTTACCTTATACTGAGGCGCGTTGCAATGAGGACATGTTTTCGACCTAATATCCTGAATAACCCTTTTAAACACCTCATCCGGAACTGTTCCTAGAAGTTGGCGGGTTCGTTCAATTCTCGCCCGCAGCTTGTTAATAGCGTCGTCTGAAAGCAATATTCTTCCACAATTTCTGCATGTAACCCTTAAAAGATCGTAGATTATTCGTGCAAACTCTATGTGAATTACCGGAACTGCAAGCTCAATGTGGCCGAAATGGCCAGGGCAGCGGGCTGCTGTGTTTCCGCAGGTTTTGCATCTTTGCCTCGGTTCAAGAGTGCCAAGCCTCCCATCCATGAGCCCAGCAGTTATAGGGGCGCCGTCTTCATCGTAAGTGTCTGGTGTCTGAATTTCAACCACGGAGAGTTTACGTATTTCCTGTGGTGAAAAAACTCCGAAACGAATTTCGTCAATAACTTTATGGGATACTATTTCTTCAACCGCCATTTCAAGCTCTCTCCTTAAGCTTTAATCTAGGAGCTATACAAAGACTCATAAGCTCCTGCAAGAGAAGCTTGAAAGCGTAGGACACTGTAACAGGCGATACTTTAGCTTTATCCTCACATAGCCTACAAACGTATTTTCTTTGTTTAATGTCGTAATATGCGATATAGCCACAATTTTCACACACATGCAGCGTGTACTTGTCCGACTCTTCCAAAAGCCTATCGTGGAGAAGCATTGCAGCACCATGTCCAATGAGACAGTCTCGCTCCATCTCCCCGAACCTTAAACCGCCGCCTCTCGCCCTTCCCTCTGTTGGCTGTCGCGTAAGCATCTGCACTTGTCCTCTTGCTCTCGCATGGATTTTGTCTGCAACCATGTGGTGCAGCTTCTGGTAGTAGACAACTCCAACGAAAACGTCCGCAACAAACTTTTCGCCTGTAACCCCATTATAGAGAACTTCCCGGCCGGTGTGGCTGAAACCAAGCTTTATTAGGGCTTTTCTTAGGTCTTCGGGCTTCTCGTTTGAGAAGGGAGTCCCATCAACGGGTTTTCCTCTTAAAGCTGCAACCTTGCCCGCGATGGACTCGACAAACTGCCCAATGGTCATTCTTGAGGGGATAGCGTGGGGATTTATTATTATGTCTGGAACAATACCGTCCTCTGTGAAGGGCATGTCCTCCTGTGGGACAATAAGCCCAATAACTCCCTTCTGACCGTGGCGGGAGGCAAACTTGTCGCCTAGCTCTGGAATCCTTTGGTCTCGAACTCTAACTTTTACAAGTTTGCTTCCCTCACCTGACTCCGTTATGAAGACTGCATCAACAATGCCCGTTTCAGAGGGCCTCATGTCTATCGACGTGTCCCGCATGGAGGGTCCTTTAACCTCGAATTCTTTATATTCTTCAAGGAACCTCGGCGGGCTCGTTCTACCTACTAGGACATCTCCGCCGGAAACTTGTGCTTCAAGGCTGATTATTCCATCGGGCTCCAGCAGCCTATAATATTGTTCACCTCGGAATCCTCGTATGCCGGGCTCTGGTATGGTGAACTTATCTTTCAGTCCGCCCATGTACTGGCGGCATTCAGCCTCATATATTCGGTAGAATGTGGAGCGGGCTAAACCCCTTTCTATGGAGGCTTTGTTGAATATCAAGGCGTCTTCCATGTTGTAGCCTTCGTAGGATAAGACGGCCACTATACAGTTCTGCCCGGACGGGCGAAGCTTGTAACCCATAATATCCATGAGGGCTGTTTCAACAAGAGGTGTCTGCGGATAATGAAGGATGTGGGATCTTGAGTCTACGCGAAATGGGAAGTTTGTGGCGTATACGCCCAACGCTTGTTTTGCCATTGCCGCTTGATAGGAGTTTCTCGGCGATTGATTATGTTCCGCATATGGTATTGTTGAAGCGCATATTCCCAGAATTGTGTGGGTTGCAATTTCCATATGTGTATGTTCTGGGGTTAATTCCTCTGGACTTAGGGCGATGTAAGCGTTTTCCTCCTCTTCCGCATCCAAATATTCGACTATACCGTTTTTAACGAGATCTTCCCAAGTCCATTCGCCTCCAGCCACCTTTTCAGCGTGCTCCCGCTGAAGTTTGGGAACACCGTTTTCAACTATGATTAGAGGGCGTCTAACACGTCCTTCGTCGCAGTTTACATAGACTTCGTCTCTATCACTATAAGTGCCCTTTGAAAAGAACGCTATGTTGACTTCCGTGGATATTTCACCCGTTCTCCGCCTACTTCTAAATTCTTGGACAAGCTTTTCAGGAGAAGTGTGGTAGCCTATAATGTTTCCATCCACAAAGACTTTTGCTCCATAACGTTTCAACGTTTCATTTGCCTCGTAAACGGGTGTGACGCCCATGCTGTACAAAACTTGTTTAATTTTTTCTGGGTTCACGCCAACGGAGATGCAGGCGGATAGGGCTAAGTTTTTTACAAGTCCACAGTTTGATCCTTCGGGGGTTTCGTTGGGACATAACCGCCCCCAATGGGTTGGGTGAAGATCTCTCGCTTCAAAGTTTGGTTGGCTTCTGCTGAGCGGTGACTGAAGCCTCCGCAGGTGGCTTAACGTTGAGAGGTGGTTCGTCCTATCCAGAAGCTGTGTTACGCCAACGCGTCCCCTTCCCCAGTTTCCAGTTGCCAACGCGTGTTGAAGTCTTTCAGTGATTATTCCTGGACGGACAGCTGCGGAAACGGTTATTATTGGTCCTTTCACGCCTATCCTTTCAAGTTGGTATTTTATGTCTCTTACAAGGTTTCGAAAAGCTATACGGAACAAATCCGCCAAAAGGGGGCCGGCAAGCCTCAAACGCTTGTTCTTGAAATGGTCCTTGTCGTCCGGCTTTCTCCTTCCAAGCTTCAGCTCTATAACTCTGCAAGCCATTTCGCCCAAAAATATGGCTTTGTCTCTTCTGCTTTGGCTTGTCCTCCCTATGTGAGGAAGGAAGTTTTTGTCTATTGTCGCTTCAGCTTTTTGTACGCGGTATTCCTCAACTTGTCCGTGGGCTACACGGTTACCGATATACAGTATAGCTTCTCTGACCGTGTCCACTCCAGCAGCCTTTTCGAAAGAAGGTTCCAATTCGCTTTGTATTTCCTCGTCAACTGAAATAGCCTCAGCAATCTCTTTGTCTGACTCCAGTCCCAGTGCACGCATAACAATTACAAATGGAATATCAGTGGGTACTCCGGGCATCGTAACGTACAAGGCGCCGTCGGGCTTCATTTTCAGCTCTATCCGAGCCCTAAAACCAACGGTTGTGGAGAACAGCTTAGCTTGATAAACCGGTGTTGCGCCTTTTTCGTCTACGTCCACAATAATGCGGTTCGGAGCCAAATCCTCCATAGCCACTATTACACGTTCAGAACCGTTCACGATGAAATAGCCGCCTGGATCGTCTGGATCTTCTCCACAAGCGATTAGCTCTTCACGGGAAAGCTGTGACAAGAAGCATAACTTAGACTTTAACATTACGGGAATGTTTCCAATAAAAACAAGTTCAGTGTCCTGTTCTCTGCCGTCAACGACCGGAGTCATTTCGAGAGCGATTGGAGCCGCATAGGTCAAGTTGCGGAGCCTAGCCTCGATAGGGTAAATTTCATGCTTTGTCCCGTCAACCTCAGTCACATATGGGCCGCTTATCCGTGTCTGCGGATCAATCACCCAAACCTGCCCAAGCTTCACCTTGTAGGGGCATTCTGGAACCTCTATTGGAATTTCGCCTATTTCATCTATAATTTCTTGTAAGCCATGGTCTATAAACTCGTTATATGAGTCTAAATGTTGGCGGACAAGGCCTTTTTCTTTAAAGAACGCCTTTAACAGTATGTTAGCGTCTTCCTTTGAAAATTCAACCTTAGCCATTTCCAACAACCTCACAGCTACAACATTTAATTAAACGGTTAAGGTTAAATAGGGGACTCCTCAAACTTTTCAATTTCCTCCGGACTTGGGTCATCCAGATTAAAAAGTCTCCAATATATTAAAGCTAAACTCGTAAGACTGCACAGCTGACTAATAAACTTTTTCATTGAAAAATCCATATTTGATTTCCCACACCACCAACCTAAACAAACAACTGACAGTTTTGCCAAAAATAAATGTGTCACTGACGGGAGCAAAAACGGGTAACGCTTAAATCCATATTATCCATTTTCAAATTTGGGCGGCGGTAGCCAAGCCAGGTCAAAGGCGGAGGACTCAAGATCGGTGTTAGAGGCTGAACCCCTATGAGCCATCCTCTCCCGTAGGGGTTCGCCGGTTCAAATCCGGCCCGCCGCACCACCAAATTTTCTAAAACGACTTAAACCTTGCATGTGAAAATGCTTGTTAAAAGCTCGCCGTGCCATATTTTGCGTTCATCCACAACCGCCACCCCAGTATTTTCTGCGGCCTCTTTGAACCTTCTTGAGGCTGCCGTAATCAAAATAAGAGTTGCGTTTGCAAACTTTGTTTTTAATGTTTTGAGAAAAATTTCATAGAGTCTGCGCACACCCTCTTTCGGGTTTGCTCTAAGCCCATAAGGCGGATTCACAACCACTAAGTCAAAGTCCACGTCTGGGTAATCTTCAACTCTCGTAGCGTCTCCAATTTTGAAGTTTATTGTTTCGTAAACGCCAGCTTTCTTTGCGTTTTCTATTCCGCCATGCAAATGTTTGATAAACTTTTCCATGGCATATATAGCGAACGGACTTTCCAAACCTTTAATTTCTTCAGCGAGGATTTCAGCCCTCATCCTTTCAAATTCTTCTAGGCTGCAAATTTTTAGGTTTAAAAAGGCGAAGTCGCTTCGCCACTTTCCAGGCGGAACACGTTTCGCTTCTAGGGCGGCTTCTATGGGGATTGTGGCGCCGCCGCACATTGGGTCGAGTAAAAACTTTTCAGAAGAATACTCGCCTATCCTCAGCATCGCCGAGGCTATGGTGGGTTTCAGCGCCGCTGGATGATTGTAGACACGGTAGTGACGTTTATGCAGAGATGAACCAGTCGTGTTTACACCCATCAAGAACTCGTTGTCTCTTACAAGGCAATATACTTCAATGTCAGGCGCGTCCAAATTGACCCTAAGTCTTTTCCCGGTGGCGCTCATGTAGAAATCTATTATGGCTTGGCCGACAACTCGTGAAACGTCCATGCTTGTAAAGTTATGCACGCCTAGTCGTTGGGTTCTCACAGCGAAAGATTGTTCTGGGTCTATTATCCACTGGTAGTCCAAATTTTTCGCAAGTTTGTAAACGTCCTCTAAGTTTGCGAATCTTGATTGGCATAGTCGGATGAAGATTTTGTTTATGGTTCTGGCTTTAAGGTTTAGAAGGTATATGTCGGGCACTCGGCCTTCAAAAATTATTCGGCCTATGTCTTGCTCAACTTTTTCGCCTAGAAGGTTTTCAACTTCTTTTGCGGCTATGTCTTCTAACCCTATAACCGTGGTTGCAAAAAACTGAAGCCTTCTCATCGCCATGAAAACAAGCGTAAAGCTCCTTTAAACGCTTACTGTTTTGGATATGCCGCGGTTTTGCCAGGTAAAGGAATATATTTGGCGTTGCGCTCTTCAAAACCTTTAAAGGCGGAGTTGAATGGAGCTTATCGAAAAAATATTGAAACTTAAGAGGGAGAAGAGGGCGATTATTTTAGCTCACAACTATCAAAGGCCCGAAGTTCAAGATATCGCGGACTACGTGGGCGACAGTGTGGAACTCGGTAGAAAAGCCGTGGAAGAAAAAGACGCGGAAATAATCGTTTTTGCAGCCGTGGATTTTATGGCTGAAACAGCAGCCATCCTAAACCCGAACAAGAAGGTTCTGTTGCCTTCGGTTGGAGCGCGCTGCCCCATGGCTCAAATGTTAACTGTTGACGAAATCAAAAGGTGGAAGGCGCTCTACCCCCTTGTGCCGGTGGTTTTGTATGTTAACACTTTGGCTTCGGCAAAGGCTTATTGTGATGTTTGCTGCACGTCTGCCAACGCCGTTGAGGTAATAGATGCTTTAAACGCTGAAACAGTGTTGTTTGGACCCGACCGCAATTTGGCGGAATACGTGCAAGAAAAAACTGGAAAAACAGTTATTCCAATTCCCGAGCATGGTTTCTGCCCAACCCACCTGCTTTTCCATCCCGAAGAAGTGCAAGTTTTGAAAAGGGGATATCCAGATGCCGTTGTTATGGTCCACCCAGAATGTAGCGCCGAGATGCGGAAAACCGCCGACTTCGTGGGCAGCACATCTCAAATGTGTAGGTACGCCAAAGAAAATCCGGCAAAAACGTTTATTGTGGCAACTGAGGAGGGACTTCTGCACCGTTTAAGGAAGGAAAATCCAAGTAAAAGTTTCATTTTAGCCTATGAGGGGGCTGTTTGCCCAAACATGAAATTGAATACTCTTGAAAGGATTTATTTAGCCCTTAAAGAGGAGAAGCATGTGATAACTGTTCCAGAGCCTATAGCAAGCAAAGCCAGAAAAGCTTTGGAAAAAATGTTTGAGTTAACAAATTAAAGGGAAACAATCATAGTTTTGAGAAGCTTGACACCTCTTTTGGAGGATAGTTCGTCGCTTAGTTTTCGAATGTCTGCAGCGTCCCCTTTAACGGCTACGGCTTCCAAGCAGTCCCTCTCGGTCAAATGAATGTGCATTGTCGAGGAAATTATGTCAGCAAATTTGTGCTGTACATCTGTTAAAGTGTCCTCCAAACCTCTAACCTCATGATCGTAGAGCAACATTAAAACCCCCGCTTGAAGCCCCTTCTCCTCTTGAAGCCACTTCCTTTCAGAAATGAAAAGCCTAACAGCATCTTGAACGGCCTTGGAACGGTTTTCGTAGCCCATTTTCCGAATGACTTCGTCAAAATCTCTCAACAAGTCCGGTGGAAAAGTAACGCTAACGCGAACTATTTTCTCGGTTTTCGCCATCGCAGCCCCCGTTTAGGAATCTGGTGTTTGAGCCATAAAGTTTTTATGGAAGGATAGTATTACTTTTAAAGAAAAAAGTATTACAGGTGTTCAAATGCACTTTAAACCAGTGGATATTGCTACAATAGCAGTTTTCTCAGCCATGTGGGCCATCTTAAATCTCACAGTTGGACCGTTGGGGTTCACACTTTTCCGGCTGCCAATACTCTGCGACTTTTCAGTCTATTTCACTTTATTGTTGGCCACATGGGTTTCGGGCAAGACGGGAACACCCTCTGCAGTTGGCGTGATCGGCGCCATAATAGTTTTGGCTATAAGGCCGCGTTCAACGCAGATGATAGGTTTTTTGGTGTCAGCCTTCATCTTTGACGCTTTAATGGCTCTCTGTAGGCATGAAATCCGTTTTAAACTATATAACATAGGCATGGCATCAATTACAACAATGGTGTCCGCATATATTGCAGGAGTCATCATTGGAACAATTTTCATGAGCCAGTCATTAGAGTGGGCGTTGACTTTTTGGGGTGTCTGGCACCTAGTGGGCGGGATAATCGCCTTAATAGTCGCTTTACCAGTGATAGGAGCCCTTGAACGAGCTGGTGTGAAGGAAATAAAAAATGCTTGACTACAAGGAATCATTGATATCGGATATTAGAAACGCCGAAAACCTCCACGGACACTTAGGACCATTCCTGGTAATAGGTGTGAAAATGGCTAGATTGGCAAAGAAAACTCTAAACTTAGACGAAGCCAAACAGCGGGACATGCAAATCTTAGCAAAACTTCCCCTAGTCACTCCCTTTTCATGCATCCTCGACGGCGTCCAAGCAACAACCAAATGCACCATCGGAAACGGAAAGCTCAAAGTAAAAAGGTCTAATGGCGACATAACAGCAATTTTTAAACTCAAAAGTCAAGATAAAGCCGTAAAAATACTTGTGAAAAACCAGTTGATAGATGAGTTGAAGAGCCAGCTTTCAATGGGAACACCAAACGAGAAACTAGCTTGGACTATAGCTGACACTTCGGAAGACCAGTTGTTCGAAGTTCAAAATAGATAAAAACTTCCAAGAGATTACTTTAAACATGTAATGTCCATTAGAGAAGACTTAGAAATAGCAAAGAAAGCACTTCACGGGAAAAATTTGACACTTGCAATAGTAAAGGAGTCTAAGTTGCTTTTTGAAAGCAAAGCCCACGGAGTTTCCGCATTTCTAGAAGCCCTCGAAAAGCTTGGACCAAAAATGAAGGACGCGGCAGTTGCAGACAAAGTCGTCGGGAAAGCCGTAGCACTGTTATGTATATACGCTGGAATACGAGCAGTTTATGCACCAAACTTAAGCCTTAAGGCAAAACAAGTCTTAGAGAGAAACGCTGTTCACATTAAATGGAAAACCCTTGTGGATAAAATATTAGACGCCTCCGGAACTGACATTTGCCCTTTTGAAAAAGCCGCCATGGAAATCAGCAACCCTGCAGAGGCCTACGAAAAGCTGAAAGCTCTTTCAAAAAGGCTTTCAAAAGAGGGAAAGACGTGAATAATGAACACGAAGGGTTTATATTCGCGGAGGACGATGAACTAAAGCGCATAAAAGAAAGAAAACTTCGCGAGTTGATGAAAGAGGTTAAGGAGAAAAACCGTTTGAGCGAGCAGATAATCCATCTTACAGATTCAAATTTTAACGATGTCGTCAGCAAGAACAGAATTGTATTGGTTGACTTTTACGCAGACTGGTGTATGCCGTGCAGAATGATGGCACCCATTGTTGAAGAGTTAGCCAAAGAACTTGCCGGAAAGGTTTTAGTTGGAAAAATCAACGTGGACGAAAACCCAGCCACTGCAGATCGATTTCAAGTCTTTAGCATTCCAACCATCGTAATTATTAAGTCAGGCAAGGAAGTTGACAGAATAATTGGCTTTGTTCCAAAAAGCCAAGTAGAAGCCCGCATCAAAAAGCATTTGGAGTGAAAACGCGTGGAAATTCCAGAACGCCGCGTGATAGGCGCTCTGCTTCTACTTTTAGGAGTTTCCATGCTAGCGGTAGGCCTGTACACTGGGCAATTGAACGAGGTCATTAAACTTTTAGGGAAAATTTTCTCAACCTAAGAACAGCTGAGGACAAAACTGTTAATTCTGTAAGCCTTAAACTAAATGCAAGAAGAGGTAGCGTGAAATGTGCCCGAAAATTGAGGGTGAAAAAGGCGAAAGGGAAGCAATTCTCGAAGTTGCCAAGCTCATGCAAGCCTCTGCGAGAACAGCTCCAAAAACTCTTGGGGTAGACGACATTTTGACAATGATCGTTTACGGAGAGGAAAAAGATGCCATTGCTGAAAAAATGAACGAAATAGCTGAAGAAAGAAAAATTGACGGCTTTAAACGCGACGCAAAAAACGTGAAAGACTCCGAGGCTGTGATCCTAATAGGAATTAGGGGAAGTAAAAGCGTAGGACTCAACTGTGGAGCATGCGGCTACAAGTCTTGCCAGGGATTTGAAAAAGCCCAAAAGAAAAAGGGCCAAGACTTCGTTGGCCCCACATGCCTGTTTAAAGCTTTGGATCTTGGAATAGCCTTGGGTTCCGCCGTCAAAATAGCCAGTCTACTCAACATTGACAATCGGGTAATGTATCGCATTGGTACAGCCGCCTTAAAACTAAATTTTATGCCAAAGGCCACCGTGGCCATGGGGATACCGCTTTCAGCGAAGGGCAAAAACATTTACTTCGATAGAAAATGGCCTTAGCCCTTCATTTTTTCATACATTTTTTCTAAAGTCCATTTCACGCTTGACTTTAATTCTCTTAAGCGTTCAGCGTCAAAGTTTTTTATGTGGATTTCACGGACAAAATCGCCTTCTCTTACAATGTTGTAGGTGAATATTTCTTCTGGCTTGAGTCTTCCAGCCTTGGATAGTTCGCTGTCTTTCTGCTGCATTTTGGCCAAGACTCTTTCAACAAGAAACTGGTTAAATGGCGGTGTGTTCACATTAAAGTTTTTGTCCTCGGCCAGAACAATTCTAAGAAAGTTTTCCCCCACATAAAGTTTGGCAAGAAGCTCTCCAGACGCGGTCTTTAGAGTTGCAACCTCTTTAAACTCTGGCATTGAGACGGACACAGACGCTTGCATTGGAGTAATTGAAGGCTGCTGAACGCTTTCCTCCATTGCGGGTATTACTGGTTGTGCAGCCTCAGCGGCTGGAGGTTTTTTAACTAGATCGGCCCGTTTAAACCCCTTAGTTAACAATATCGAGTTTATGGTTTCGAGAACTGTTTGGAGTTCTTTAAGTTCAGATTCAAGCCTTTCAATTCTCTTTTTAACCCTTTTCCTGAAGGAGAGAAGCCTCTTAACCTCCTCGGCCTCTTCAGACATGCCCACCACAGTTAAATATTATGTGAGCCTCTGTTTATCAAGTCTTTGATTTTCAGCCAGCTACGTAATTTCAGCCAGTGTATCTTCCAAGTCATGCTTTAAAAAAGCATACTCTTCAAATTTAACGCCGAACTCGTTTTCAAGAAAACGTTCAAACTCTCGGAAAACCGGGCTATCCGTGTAGTTCAGTTTAAGGCACGCGTTTTCCCCCTTTATTACTGGACTCAAGTCGTATAAGGCTACTTTCTTCGAAAAATCTGGGTTTTCAATAAAAAGGTTAACAAGACCTTCAGGCGGGGTTTCAGAGAAAAGCCACGCTATATATGAAGCCTCAACAACACGATATGATAAGCCTTCACGAACCACACATTTCCTGTTAGTAACTATACTCCTAAAAGATGATGGGTGAATACTCTTAGCCCAAAGGAAACTGTGGTATTCATTTCCTGTTTCAACCCAATCTTCGCTTTCCGCTGTTTTCCAGCCGCGGAGTTTACACAACTCTTTAAATTTTTTTAGAATTTCCCAAACTTTTGAAGCTTTCATTCACAGTCCCCTACATAAAGAATTCTATAGAATATTGTTCTATCCACAGATTTAAACTTATTTGTCAGTTTATCCGCAAAATTGTAGGGATTTAAATTTAAAAATTGAGAGATTGTAGATAAATGAGCTTTTTTCAAACAATTATCCGAAAGGAAAGTTGTAGCACAAGTGCTATTTATCGAAAACTTTTCGGAATCTAACCTATTTTTCTACATTTTTCCGACAATAAACAAAATATATTCGAAAAACGAATAATAAAGTGACAAGGCGTCTGAATTGAGGGTGAAAAACAACAGCTTCACATTGGATTCAATAGATATCAAAATTTTGGAGCTACTGCAAGAGGATGCCAGACAAACATACACGGAATTGGGGAAACGTCTCGGAATAGCTCACTCCACAGTGTATGATCGGATAAAGCGTATGGAAAACTACGGCATAATAAAGAAGTACACAGCGTTGGTGGATACGGAGAAAGCTGGCGCTAAGAATGTGACCGCCATAATGACCATCTACACAGATCCAAAGGAAAGCGAAAAAGTGGCTGAAAAACTCTGCAAAATCCCCCAAATCCTCGAAGTCTACACATCCCTATCCGAGGAACTCCAAGTAATAGCCAAAGTCATGGCTGAAAATCAAGAGAACCTCCACGAGTTCATCGCCACCACTGTTGCGCCGCTTTCAGGAGTTCTACGGATAAGAACTTCCATAATCACAAAAAAGTTTAAGGAAACTCAACCTTTAATATTAAATGACCCGAAAAAGTTAACACCGACAAACAATAAAAATAAAAAATGAAGGTGAAAAACGAAGGTGAAAAATAAACCAGAAATAAAAGCATTAAAAACTGTTCCAAGGGAGAAAGCCTTCTACTTCTTCACGTCGATAGGGAACTATACTGGTGAAAGCGCATCATCGCTGAAAGAGTTTATGGAAAAAATAAACGAGGTCAACGTAAAATCTTTAGAGTTCCACCTTTACCGCGGAGACTTTGAAAAATGGACTATGGAAGTTTTAGAAGACGAACACCTAGCTGAAGAAATCAGAAAATTGAAAGAATGGCAACTTACTGGAGAAAATCTCCGCAGCCAACTGTACGCAACTGTGGCAAAAGAGTTGAAACGTTTAACCGACGTTGTCTTCACCACGTAGTCATAGCCTTTTAGCCCTGCCGTTTTTACGGATTTGTTTGATGCTTGGACCTCGTTGATTAAGTCTGATATTTTTAAGTTTCCGACATCATCCGTTGTCGGATAAAACATGAGTTCAGAAATTGTTCCTCCAATCACTTCGCGCGTTGCATTTTTAACAGCATTCTTTATAGATTCGTTTCCATCGAAGAGTCGTTGTATTAATTTTGTAATTTCTTTGTCTGTGTGAGAAGCTGAAACCCAACTGGACCAACCAATATACACTGTCGCACCTTTATCACAAAATGCCTTCGCCATTGATATTCCTGATGTTTGGTTTAAGGTCTGACACCCCATGGCAACAACTACACTCTTTGGGAAAACGCCATTTAATTCTCTTATAAAATTTGACGAAAAAGCGAAGTATCTCCTAATTTCTCCGGAAATGTTCAGTTTACCCATCACTAGAAGACCTCTTCTTTGCAAGTCGCTATACCTCGTTATGTCATAACGTTCAGATGTGAAGATATCTACTGTTGAATCGCCTTCCCGCAGTGCTGCATGTGTTCTCAAAAGTATTACGCCGTAATTGTTTTCAGCTAGCTTTTTAAAAAATTCTACATTAGTCTGCGTGTAATCGTAGTATATAACATCGAAGTTGTGTCTTTTCAAGATTTCAGTTACGGTGTTAACAAATGTTTGATTGCGCAAAAAGTTGTCCTCGCTAAGCGGATCTATTATTGCAGCCTTAAGCGAGAACTTAACTTCGGTCTCTGAGACCCCCCATAGAAAATGATACACCACTACACCTAAAACTATCAGAGCAGACAAAGTCACCGAAATTGTCAAAAGTTTCCTGTTAATCGACGGTTTCTTTACCCCTTTTTCCGAAGCTTTTTTAATTTTCCGAGTTTTTCCCGGCGTGGACAGAACAGGCCCTCTCATATGTTTTCAAGAGTTAGGAGTAGGTGAGTTTTCCAAATTTTTTAATATATTGTTTGAAGAAAAGTTATTTTCTTTTGCGTTTCGTTAGACTTAAAAGCAAACCAAACAATGCGACCAACATTACGTATGTGGCTGTGGGCGTTATAGAAGCATTTCCAGTTAGGGTTAGGGCTACTGAACAGCCGCCTACCGATACTGCCGAAACCATTATTCGGGCTGGTTCTGATTGGGCTGTTGCACCGTTTGCGTCTGTAACTTTCAGCACTATGTAGTATATGCCGGGTGTTGTTGGCGTGAAGGTAAAGTTGTCAGATGTGGCTCCCGGAACTGGGTTGTTGTTCACCAGCCACTGATAAGTGTATGGTGGTGTACCGCCGGAAACTGTTGACGTGAAGGTTACTTGCTGTCCAACCGCTATTGAGGCAGACATGGGGCTTATTGAAACGGTTAGCGGCGGTGGAGCCGTCTTAAAGAAGGCTTTGAGGACGTAGTTTGCGTTCATTGTAACTGTGTATGTTGTGGCTGCGCCAACATTTGTGCCGTTAAGTTCCCAGTGGTCGAACATGTAGCCGCTGCTTGGAATGGCTGTTACTTGGACTTGGGTGCCCGCTGCATAGGTGTATGTGCCAGGAGCGGGATTTGTTGTGCCGCCCGTGGTGGTTTCAATTCTCAGCTTGTAAGTTATCACTTGAGGCGTATAGTGGGCTGTTGCCGTGTGGGGAGCATTCATAACAACAGTTATTGTTGCTACGCCAGTCCCTTGGGATAAGCCGTCAACTTCCCAGTACTGGAATGCGTAGCCTGAAACTGTTGGCGCGGTTAGCTGTACACTTTGCGATGAGTCGTACCAGCCTTCTCCCGGAATTGTTGTTATGCCTGGCGGGTTTGTTCGCACAGTTAAATAGTATTGCGTCTTATAGGAGGCGCTTATCGTTAAGGGCGCGTTCACAGTCTGCGGCGAGGGTGGATTAACGCCAGTTAGAATGTAGCGTACACCTGGAGCAGCGCCTGGAACAATGTCTTGATAAGTATATGTTATTTGTGAACCAGCCAATACCCAGACTGTGAAGGGAACTGTCTCCGTCGGGTCTGTGTCAGCCGTATATGCAACTGTTGGTGCAACTTCAGAACCAGTCTGGACGAAGGTTACCGCGTACTGGGTCTTCCAGTTGGCTATAGCTGTTTTTGGGCTATTCATGGTTATTGGGTTGCTTTGGGCATAGTTGTTCCCTGAAACATCACCGCTCCAATTGGTGAATACTCTGCGGGTTCCGTTTCCATGGTCAACCATGCCCGTGTTTAGCCATGCGTAGGCTGTTGCTCCACTTGGATACCAGCCTTCTCCGCCCACGGTGCCGAAGGGGGAGAGGACCGTCAAATAATACTCTAGTCTATAGTGGGCGGTGGCTGTATGGTTAGCGTCCATAACAACGGTTATTGGGTTTCCATCTACTTGTGTTCCGTCAACATCCCAACATAGGAACTTGTAGCGTACACCCGCTGAAACTTGGACGGGGTCCGGAGCGTTTAAGTTGACTTGTGTGTCTTCGCTGTACCAGTTTTCTCCAGGGATTGTTGTTACACCTGGCGGGTCTGTTTTAACTGTCAGGTAATATCTTTTTGGAACAACTGTTATGATGCGTGTTTCTGTGTCCCATCTGCCCTCGCTGTCAGTAACGTTTAACGTAACAACGTAGTTGCCTGTTTCAGCATAAACATGAGTTATTATAGGCTCGTCTGTGGTTATGACATTTCCGTCGCCAAAGTCCCAAGTGTAACAGACTATTTCGCCACCATCCGGCGAAGAGGAAGAAGCGTCAAAGGTTACTGTTTCGCCCCTCTGCGGATAGTAGGGGTCCCACCAGAAATCAGCTATCGGCACTTTTTCGACCGTTATCTGTTGGGATGTTGTGGCCCATTTTCCTTCACTGTCGGTAACATTTAACGTGACCGTGAACGTGCCATATGTTTCATATGCATAGGTGATTATCGGGTTATTCGTAGTTGTTACGTTTCCGTCGCCAAAATCCCAAGTATAGCTAACTATTGTTCCTCCATCGGGAGTAGAAGCGGAAGCATCAAAAGTTACAAGTTCATGCACTAACGGGTCTGGAGGCGTAAAAGTGAAGGAGGCTACTGGATGCTGGCTAACATGAATTGACGCTGTTTCATCATCTGTTAAGCCGCTATTATCTGTAACTGTCAACTTAACAATATAGTCTCCATAAGAGGTGTAGATATGATAAGTTATGGGGTCACTCTCGGTCACTAGCGGAGTGCCGTCGCCAAAATCCCAAGTATAACTTACAATATTGCCGTCCGGGTCATAGCTTGCAGAAGCATCAAAAGTTACAATCTGGTTTACTTCGGGATATGTAGGAGTAAACGTGAAACTTGCAATTGGAGGTTGAGGTGGAGGGGCACCGGGATTCAAAAACACCGTGGAGTCTTTACTAAGCGGGTTGTGCACTATTTGCCCACTAGAAGTTGGAGTCCATGAAACTGACTTTCCATAAGCGTCAAAATGCATCCTAACCCCGTTAGGGTCTGAAAAACTTACAGAGACTACTAAAGTCTTATAGCTTTTTTTGCCTATTGTCCCTACGTTTATAACCGTGTCGTTGAAGTACGTTGGGTAAACATCGCCGGAAGGCCAGGTCCAAAGCTTATATAGGCGGGGTGTGCCCCACTTAAACGCAGTTTTAGGCACAATTGTGCCATTAACAATTAAAGAAACAAGCTTATTATAGGCTGCATCGTTAAGGGCGATAACCAAACGGGTGTCATAAGACCTTAAAGAACCACTCGGATTATTAATCCTAACAGTAAAAGTTTGAGAAGCCCCGGTTAAATTCAAAAACCAAGACTCACAAAGCCAAGGATCCGAATCATACTCATGATAAGCGCCTTCGGGCAGAGAAACCTCAAGAACTGCACAAGGCGTGGCGCTGACAGGGTAAACAAAAACAGCGCAAATCATTGTAAAGTTAAGTATAAACATTAGGGATAACAATTGTTTAAACTTTGAATGCAAGCCTCCTCCCCTTCGGCAGAATAATTTGTGTTACGAATGCATATAAGATTTCTGGAGGTATCTTCTATACCTATGCCTACAAATTTTCTTTGCAAAAATCGGGTGTTAATCAAAACAAAAAAGAGGAATTTTAGGGGTTGGAGCCTTTACGCTTTAAGTGTTTTTTGGCAGCAGCTGATGATGTCATTGTTATAAATGGAATTGCTAGAAGGGCTAGTGGGGAGAGTTCCGGAATGACGTTTGCGGCAATTATGTAGACTGTCTTAGTGCTGTGGTAAACCATGAAGGACAGGGTAGTGTGAGTTTCGTTTTCGTCGATTACCGGTGTGACTTCTTCATCGTCAACTTTGACAGTCCACCCACCCCACATGAATTCTTTTGGAATGGTTACATTAACGAAGCCCACTGTTCCATCGGGGCCTGTTACGTTGAATTTCAGTAGACGGTCAGACAAGATTAATTGCATTGGCGATATTGAGCTGTTGCTCAGCGTGGTTACATAATAGGTTGCATCGTCTACTTTGATTTCGTGGATCAAGTATTCATACATTTTTTCATACGTGTATGTTGCTCCTCCGAATGATAATGGTATATCTTTTAGGTCTGGGTCTAGTATGCGGCTTTTTCTCGTTGCTGTTTTTATGTCTAGTCTTATTTGGCTTTGGAGGATTTGGCCTAGGGGTGGGGAGGCTGTGATTTCGAATTGGAC
>Ga0185307_1000842_pt1 | contig 18119 bp, 18 predicted proteins | sample LHCtaG_FD_128010 | JGI IMG/M metagenome (GOLD analysis project Ga0185307, IMG submission 128010) | Hot spring microbial communities from Little Hot Creek, USA to study Microbial Dark Matter (Phase II) - LHC4sed_matched (SPADES... | ecosystem: Environmental > Aquatic > Thermal springs > Hot... | reverse complement strand
TTTAAAGAAAAAGGGTGACGGCTACTGTATTTTTCTAGATTGGGTTAATGGTAGAGCGCATTGTAGTATATATCATTTTAGGCCTAGAGCTTGTGCTCTATACCCATTCTACATTTACAAAAAACCGTTATATGGTAACGATAAAATGGCGGTTTTTCAGCTATTTAATGAACAATATTATGTTTACATTGATGCCGATTGTCCAGGAATAAATAGAGGCTACATGCCGATTAATAGCATAATCGTTAACGCTATATTATTTTGGATGGGTAAGTCAGATTTTATCGAACTAGAGAACATGCAAGTACTTTAAAAGCGTCTAAAAACACTTGCATATAACACAATTTTAGTACCACCACTCTAACTTGGACTATGTTTGTAACATATTTTTTAACTGATGGCAAAATTTTAGATAATTCTCTAAGAAAGATTAAAAGCTGTAAGTTTGTAGCCGAATAAGATGGACGGTATAGAATACTTCTTTAATCCTCGTACTGTCGCTGTAATTGGTGCATCTTCAAAACCTGGTAAAATAGGTCATGAATGTTTTAAAAGTATGGTTAGTGGAAATTTTAGAGGAAAAGTTTACCCTATCAATCCTAGTGTTCAGGAAGTTTTGGGCAAAAAGGCTTATCCTAGCATCGAAGATGTTCCAGAAGATATTGACCTTGTAATCTATGCCCTTCCAGCAAAGGATTCTATTGAAATTTTTAACCAGTTTAAGAGGAAGTCTGTTAAAGCTGTAATAATAATATCCGGTGGTTTCAGAGAATTTTCAGAAAACGGTGTCCTTCTTGAGGAGGAAATATTGAGGATAGCGAAAAGGGATGGATTTAGAATTATTGGTCCCAACTGTGTAGGTGTGTTCGATCCCTTTTCTGGAGTCGACAGCCTTTTCCAACCTTATGATCGTCTTCCGCGGCCTAAGAAAGGTAATATTGCAGTAATTTCTCAAAGCGGCACGTTCGCTGTAACGTTCATGGACTGGGCTTCTGAAGAAAATGTGGGTGTGAGCAAGGTTATAAGTATTGGAAATAGGTCTGACGTGGATGAAGCTGAACTTATCGATTTCCTAGACAATGACATTAACACTAAGGTTATATCGTTATATGTTGAAAGCTTCACCAACGGTAGGAGGCTTGCTGAATCGATAAGGGTGTGCAGAAAGCCTGTAATAGTGTTTTTGGCAAGTAGGACATCTTATGGTGCTAGGGTGGCTAAATCTCATACTGGGCGGATGGCTTCAAACTATCTTATCGCGAAAGATGTTATCGAAGATTGTGGTGCATTTGTAGCTGAAGATCTTCAACAGTTTTACGACGTTTCAAAATCTGTTTCATTGTCGAAGAGTTTTGTTGGCAAGAATGTTATGATGATAACTAATGGTGCTGGACCATGTGTTGTTGCAGCCGACCTTATATCAGAATATGGTTTAAGCATGGTTGAACCTTCTGAAAAGCTAGTTAGCCTTCTTAGGCAAGTTCTGCCACCTTATGCTATAGTAAGCAATCCTATAGACTTGACGGGAAGTGCTACATCAAAAGACTTTATAAACGCAGTAAAGGTCTGTGACGATTCACAGGAAGTCGATATAATAGTGCTTTCTATCGTATTTCAAGATGTTCCGTTAGAGGATGATTTTGTGGAACAGCTTAGCTTAATTAAACTTAAAAAGCCGATATTCGTTTTCGCTGCAGGTGGACAATATACTCGAGAAAAGTTTAGACTTTTGCATGAATCAAATATTCCAGCTTTCCAGAACATAAAAAATCTTGTGTCTTCAATAGATGCTGTAGTAGCCTTCACGAAAAAGGGTAAAATCTAGGCAAGGTTGCATGTTTTATGTTTGAAGAGCTTGTTGGCCTCTCTCCAGCAATATGCTGGGCTCTTTCACCAATCTTCTATTCGCGTGGATTAAGGAATCTTAGTCCAGTAGTTGGAAACTTTTTAAGAGCCTTGCCAGCAACAATTATAACATTTGTTTCAACAACATTAATTCTTGGAGTCGATAAAACATTTTATCTTCCTACAAACGCCTACATTGTACTCTTATTAAGTGGAGTGATTGGATTAGGTTTAGGTGACCTACTCTATCTATTAAGCATAAAAAGAATAGGGCCGTCGCCTTCTATAACCATAACAAGCACATATCCTCTACTAACTATCCTAATTTCATTTCTATTCTTGGGCGAGAATATAACATTTTATGTATTGGCTGGAACTGTCTTAGTTGTACTTGGGATAACAATAATTTCTAGAAAGAATGGTGGAAGAAGAGTTGATTTAGTGGGTATAGGTCTTGCAACGCTTGCAGCGCTTTTATGGAGTATTAGCATAACACTTGTAGGCTCTATTTCAGGTTCAGCTCATCCTCTTACAGAAAACTTATGGCGTACAGTAGGCTACATTTTGGCCGCAATCCTTATACTGTTTTTTAACCGAAAAAATGAAAGTTTTAGGCTTGAGAGAACTTCGATTGTACATATAACCTTAGGTGGTGTCGTAGCCTTAAATCTCGGATGGGCTTCATACATTTACAGTATAGAGCTGATAGGTCTCTCTAAGGCGACAACATTATCCTCTGTTTCACCAATATTCACTGCCACAACCGAGTTTTTGCTGGAAAGAAAGTTTAGGCTGAATGTTTTTCTAGGCACCTTTTTAACAACCATTGGCATAGTTCTGGTAACCCTGTAGTTGAAGTTGGAAAGTGCAAGAGTATATCACTTACTCCACAAAAATTATAAAGTATATTTTAGAATCTTACAATCATGATTGTAAGATTTGTGAATCGAAAAAATGAGCTTTCGGCTTTAGAAAAACTTTTCGAAGATGGTCGCGCTCAATTAGTAATAGTTTATGGTAGGAGAAAGGTGGGAAAAACTCGTCTCCTTCAAGAATTTCTGAAGGGTAAAAAGGGTCTCTATTTTTATATCTAGGGAGCATCCAGTGCTCATTGAAAAGAAAAGGACACATTATGTGATGACTGACCCATTTTTCGAATTCTGGTTCAGGTTCGTGAGGCCAAATAAAGCTGTTCTAGAACTTGGTTTAGAGGAAGGTCTTTGGAAGAATATTGAGGAAGATTTTAATTCCTACCTTGGACTTGTATTCGAAAGAATCTCTAGAGAGTACATTGTTTCTAAGATAAGGTCTGGCGAAATAGAAATAGATGCGGATGTCATTGGAACATGGGAATATGGTGGAGAAGAAATAGACTTAATCGCCTACTCTTCAAGAGAAAAGAAAGGTATACTTTTTGAAGTAAAATGGAAAGAGCTCGAGTATAGCGATGCAAAAATATCCTTTCAAAGTTAATTGGAAAAAGTCATCTTGTTAAAATTGAAAAGAAAGAATACGGCCTTATAGCTAAAAAATTGTCTGGTAAGGGAATGTTGAAGAAAGAGGGTTTTTTGCAATGGACTTAGATGATATGGCTTGAATGCAAGTTAAATTGGTTAAAGAAAAACAAGAACCATTTACTTAATTTTTCTAAACACATTTACGCTATAGATTTCCTCAAGCCTTTTTCGAGGCTTCACAGCATGCAGGAGCTTTGAAGTCAAATCTATTCCATCCGCAGGATAGCCTAATGCAAGAAGTGCTACCACCTTATACTTTTCGGGAATCTCCAAAAGGTCCTTGACAACTTTTTCATCGAAGCTTCCAACCCAGCACGTGCCTAAGCCAAGTTCTGTTGCCTCAAGCACCATATTCTGCATAGATATGGCAACGTCTACAACGTACCAGTTTGGTGACGCTTCAGGATTTCCACAGCCTACGATAACTACAGGTGTGTTCTTTAGAAAACCAGCCCATTTCCCGCTTTCAGCAATCTTCTTCCTTTTTTCAGGATCTGTGACTATAATATAGTGCCAAGGTTGGCTATTGTGAGCTGAAGGTGCGAGTCTTCCAGCCTCTAAAACCTTCAAAATCAATTCCATTGGAACCTCCTTATCAAGATATTTTCTAACCGACCTCCTCTTCTGTATCGCTTCAAATACGTCCATTTTTATCTCACCACATCTTAGATGATACTGCATCCTTTTAAATTTTAGAAAAATTTTGGCCACATTTTAAGATTTTGTAAAACTTTTATTTCTCTACATTTTTATTCCATGTCGAGGGAATTTGGCTAAGGTTTTCCAAAACAGGTTGGTTTTAGAAATTTTGGAAAAATACAAGGTTATTTGGTCAATAGAGCATGCGATGGCATTACTAAGCTGGGATAGTGAAACATACATGCCTGAAGACGGTGTTGGGGAAAGAAGTGTTGCCGTTAGCCAGCTTGACCTTCTTAAACAAAAATTTATCACTGAAGAAGGTTTCATTAAACTTGTTGACAGAGCTTCTGAGGAAAAGGATTTGAACGAATACGAGTTGGGTTTACTTCGGGTTCTAAATAGGATGATCAGGATTTACCGTCTTCTCCCGCCAAGGCTTATTGAAGAATTGGCAAAGGTTACGGAGGAGGCTAAGATTGTTTGGAGAAATGCAAAATTAAGTAACAATTTTAAAGCATTTGAACCATATCTAGAAAAGATATTTTCTCTTTCAAGGGAATGTGCCGACTACCTTGGGTATGAGGAGCATCCTTACGATGCACTACTTGACTTGTACGAGGAAGGCTTAACCTCCAGGGATGTTACCCTAATATTTGATTCTATAAAGGACAGGTTGAAGACTGTGTTGGAAAAGATAGAGTCTGAAAAGAAATTTAGTGAAAGACATCCACTAGAGGATATAGAATATGATAGGAGGGCTATGGAGAAGGTTAATTTCTGGGTTGCTGAAAAACTTGGCTACGATAGGAAAAGGTTTAGAATAGATGTCTCAGCACATCCTTTCACAATCCATATGGGTATAAGAGATGCACGTATAACGACAAGGTATGAGGGTAAAGACTTTAAATCAACACTATTTTCAGTAATACACGAGTACGGTCATGCACTTTACGGGTTACAGCATAATGAAGCATTCATGTTCACACCCTTAGCCAATGGTGCATCCCTAGGCGTTCACGAGTCACAGTCAAGGTTTTGGGAAAATATTGTAGGAAGAAGCATACACTTTTGTACTGCAATATATCCTTTTTTAAAAGAAAATCTCAGCTTTCTAGAAAAATATTCGGTTGAAGACATCTATAGGTACTTTAACATAGTACGTCCAACATTAATCAGAGTTGACGCTGACGAAGTAACATATAACTTTCACATACTGTTAAGATATGAGCTTGAAAAGCTAACTTTAGCTGGAGAGGTTAAGGTTCAAGATCTGCCAACATTATGGAATAGTATGATAGAAGACGTTTTAGGTATTAGACCTAAAACTGATTCAGAAGGAGTTCTGCAGGACATACATTGGAGTCTTGGTTCAATAGGATACTTTCCAACATACACAATTGGAACAATACTTTCGGCACAGCTTAGAAGCCACATACTAAAGGACATTCCAAACTTTTACCAAAAAATTTCATCACTCGAGTTTGATGAAATAAAAGAGTGGCTTAAGAAGAAAATACACTATTGGGGTGCAATGTATCCTCCAAAAGAGCTTCTAAAAAGAATGTTAGGTGAAGAACTTAATCCAGCATACTTTATAAGCTATCTAGAGAAAAAATATTTAGGAAATTCGATATAATTTTCTTAGCTAACGTGCCCTAGATTGAACTCTTGGCTCAAGTAAAGTCCACAGCCAGTCAACGAGCTCCCTCACATTCTTTGTCTGAATATAAACGTCACCTGGTCCAGTTATTTCAGTAACCAGACCTTCTCCTCCTAAAAGAGTTTCTTTTAAGCCTCCAAACTTCTTCACTCTATAGTGGCACGTGTCCGAAAAGGCTACAAGATGAAAGTTATCGACAATCAAGGTTTCACCAGCACTAAGTGTATGCTTATCTATTGCGCCGAAGGTGTTTATAAAAAGTGTTCCTTGACCTGTTGCCTTAATCATAAAAAGTCCTTGCCCAAACAAACCTTTCGTGAAACCTTGCCATTGGACGTCAAGGTTAACATCTGACGTGCTCGCTACATAAGAATTTTTTTGGATAACGTATCCACTAGATGAAGAAAGTTTTAGAACCTCTATATCCCCAATCGGGGCTGAAGTAAACGCGACCTCACCTCTGCCACCGACTGCAGTGTAATCGTTAACAAAAAATGATTGTCTACCTAAAAGGGTTAGCCCAATAGATCCTAGAAGGCTTTTCCCTCTTTTTCTAGTACGAACCTCTATGGTTGGACTCATGTATGTCATAGCTCCAGCCTCTCCTACAATAGTTTCACCCACATCCAAACTGACTACAAGCATAGAATATGATGGCCTATACTTAATTTCAAACTCCATGTTAGCAACTACGTTATCCCCAACTTATAAACTTAAGAAACGCTCTAAACCCCTACCCTTTTCTACATTCAAGATTACGATATCCCCTCTGAGAGGTAGTGAAACATTGTATACTGGAACTCCAAAAACTTCGGTGAACGGTTGACCCCTATGTGCGTGTCCAGTTATTACTGCATCAAATTTTGGCACGAGATCCTCAAGCCTGTTTGAGCCCATCTGTTTCAAAAACCTAGGATTTTCTCCCTTGAGGATCTTTAATGTTGGTGGGTAATGTAGCATGAGAATCTTAATATCCCCATTGCATTCTTCTGCAATTTTATGCAGTTTTAAAATCCTGTTCCTATAAATTTCATCTATGCCTGGAACATTCTTTTTCTGCCAAAATGTTGGCTCATCTAATACTCCTCTAGAGCCGACAACATTAACCTTAACACCTTCTACATTCGTTTCAAAAAGCTCGTCGTTCAAAAATTTTACATTTGAAAGCTTTTCCTTGACAAGATCTTCTTTATCCTCGTACTCGTTGTTTCCAAAACAGCCCAGTATAGGTACATCAACTTTATCAAGCAAAACCTTAACATTTTCAAGTTGATCAAACTTTCCTCCATCAACAATATCTCCTGCTAGAAGAAGAAAAGAAACCTTATCTTTAAAAGGCAAAAGCCTTTTCAAGCTTATCTCAAAAACTTTAGTATATAATGGTGCATGTATGTCGGCAACAGCTGCTATTTTCATCCCATCAAAAATTTCATATTCTAAAAAATAAAAATATTTTCTTCGTGAGCAAGAATTAATTTTTATTAGGGTCCATTACGTTTAAATGAATCTTTTGAATTTTATGTTTCCAAGGATTTTAGAATGTTTTTGTTTGGGTGGGTAAAGGTATTGTTATTGTAAATTTTGAACCCTTTCCCACCTCACTTGTAACATCTATTTTGCCATTTAATACCTCTATGAAACGCTTGCATATTGCTAGACCTAAACCTTGTCCTTTAGCCTTTGTTGTAAAGAATGGTGTGAAAAGTTTTGGCAAAGTATTTTCTGGGATACCTACACCAGTGTCCTCAACAGACAATATTATATTACCATCTGATTTTTCTCCTGTTATAGATAAAGTGCCACCTGCAGGCATTGCTTGTACTGCATTCAATATGATATTATAGAGTACGCGTTCGAGTAGCATTTCGTCGCAGACAATTTCTTCTACATAAATGTTTTTTCTGACAACAATCTTTTCGGGTGGAACTATTTGCGACAATATCTTTTCAATCATTTGCGTTAAGCGTATTCTACCATATTTAGGTGTTATTGGTTTAGAATAATCTTGTAAATCTCTCACAATCTTATTCATATAATTTATTTCGTTTTCAATCCTCTTTAAAACTTCTTCTAAACCTTCTCTTTCTAGAATGCTTCTTGCCTTGTTGGGTAGTCTATCCAAGTACTTGCTTTTTAAAATGTAAACGTTATTTATTATCGCCTGAAGAGGGTTTCTTAGGTCGTGGCCTACCATCATAGTGGCTTCACCAATTGCGGCAAGCCTTTCAGACTCTCTGAGCTGTCTTGTACGCTCTTCTAAAATTTTTTCAAGATTTCTCGTATACTCTTGAAGCTTTTCCTCAGCCTCCTTCAACTTCGTTATATCTCTTCCGACACCAACTATACCAATTATATTCCCTTTACTGTCACGTAATGGTGAAAGTGATGTTTGAAAATATAATGTTTTACCTTCAGAAGTCTTCATCGACCATTCGTATGTAACGTTCTCACCCTGTAATGCTTTCAAATTCGCTTCCTCGTGAACTCTAGCATTTTCATCACCAAATACTTCTCTTACAGTCTTTCCCAGAAAAACTTCTGGACTAGTTTTATATAACTTGAGCCATTGCCCAAATACGCCAATATGACGTTGCTGTCTATCTAAAATGAACACAATATCCGACATTGATTCAACAAGCGTCCTAAACTTTTCCTCGCTGGCCTTAAGTTCCTCCTCATATAATTTTCTGTCGGAAATGTTCCGTATGCTAAAAACTATGCCGGATAACTTGTTTTCTAAATCATATGAAGGATTGATTATAACTTCGGCCCAAATATTTTTTCCCTCAAAGTTCGAGATCCTACACTCTGTTTTAGACCCAACTCTGGTGTTCACCACTTTATGCAATGTATTTGTAATGTTTGGTACATCCTCTGGTACAAATAGTTCTAGAAAACGTTTACCTAGTATCTGTTCAACCCTGTACCCTGTCAGACGTTCAATTGATGGACTAACATATTTTATATTTCCTTCTAAATCAAAAAATCCAATAACATCAGACATGTTCTCATATATTTTATTTAATGTTTCAAGTGCTTCCCTATATCGTTCCTCAATTGTTACAAGTTCAGTCATGTCACGGAATATTCCAACAAATCCTATAAGTTCACCTTTATCATTAACAAGCTTACTATATTTTGCCTGTACATGTACGGGCTTCCCATCTTTTCTATACTGCACCACCCTACCTAAATATTCACCCTTTTCCCTAAGAATCTTTAATGCCTCCTCCATGGTAGTATCCAAGAAACTTGTTTTAAGCACCTGCGTTTTACCCATAACTTCTTCTCTTTTCCAACCGTACATTTCTTCGGCAGCCCTATTCCAATACCTTATTTTCAGTTCCGGATCTGATGTTATGACAGCATCATTTATGCTATTCAAAATATAGGATTGATACAAAAGTTCCTCTTCCAACTGTTTCCTTCCGGTTATATCAAAGTACAGTGCCTGAATATATTGTGGTTTTCCATGCTCGTCGCAAACATTCCTTAGAAATCCCTTAACCCAGATTCTTTTACCATCTTTCCTAACTACCTGGTAATCTCCTTCAACTTCTAGGTTGGCTTCCGTAAGCATCCTGTTTATAATCTCGTAAAATCTTGTCTTTTCTTCCTCAGGAAGAAGGTTCTCCCAAACAGACTCGTTTGAAAACAGTTCATTTAAGCTGTAGCCCGTAATGTTTTCAAAATTTCCATGCAAGAAAACTGGTTTAAGGTTCCTGTCCATTTGGACTGCTACAGCATTGATATTGTCTAAGAATCGTCTGTACATTTCCTCCTTTTTCCTAAACTCTTCCTTTTCTTTAACCAAAATTGATATTCCCTTATATAATAAATAGTATATGATAAGACTTGTTAGTAATACGAAAACTATTCCCTTTAAAATGCTCAACTGGAAAACTATGTTGAATGCAAAAGTTTTTGGGTCAAAGACTATAGCGTCTGTAATAATAATCCACGAATATCCGAATAGGCTGTATATTAAAGCTACTTTTAAAGGAATATTTGACGTACTCTGAACTCTACGTGATTCATTTATTTTACTATAAAGCAATTTTCTCATCATTATGTTAAAATGTTAGTTTATAAATTTTGGGTTCAAATTAAGTTGGCAAAAATATTTTATCCGATAAAAATGATACTATAACATATGAGCCTATCTATTGCAGTACATCAATTGTCTTTTGAAGAAGGTAAAAGAGGAAACCTTTACAAAATCATTTCACATTTAGAAAATTCCACACAATACCTTAACATTTTCCCAGAATATTGTATGGGTGTACCATTAACTGGTTTAACAAAAAATTTTGTACAAGAGAACGCTGAATCAATCGATGGAGAGTTTGTTTCAAAGATCGTTTCTAAGAGTAGGGAAAGGGGGAATGCTGTAATCTTTACAACATATTTAAGGGAAGGGAGTGAAGTTTATAATGCGGCAATATTGGCTGAAAAAGGACATGTTAAAGCTATTTACAAGAAAATACACTTATTCGACGCCTTCGGATATAAGGAGTCTGAAATATTTTCACCTGGAGAAGATATAGTTGTAGTGGGCTTAGGCGATTTTATTTTAGGTTTGGCAATATGTTTTGACCTACGTTTTCCGGAAATATTTAGGGCCATGGCCTACAAGGGTGCTAACATGTTTATCGTACCCTCTGGCTGGTATAGGGGTCAGTATAAGGTTGAGCAGTGGAAGGCTTTAACGACTTCAAGAGCCCACGAAAATGTATCATTTCTTATTGCAGTCGACCAAACCAGTCCATTCTTCATTGGACACAGTATCATGGTATCGCCATATGGTGTAATAGTTAAGCAATTGGGTGAAGAAGAGTCTTGTGTCAGCCTACAAGTTGATTTAAGGGATGTTGTTGATGCGAGGAAAGTCATCCCATCTATAGCTTTATCTAAGCCAAAACTTTACATGAAATTCTATAACAGTTTAGTGGACAAATTTGAAGTTTGAGCCTACTTTAGTACTACGACTTGAGTGTATTCAGAAGCCTTTTCTTTAAACCTTTTAGCATCTGATGTACTTCCCACTATTGCACCATAGTGCATCGGTATAGCAACCTTAGGTCTCATAATTTTAACCATTTCAACAGCCTCATCAGCTGTCATAACATATGTGCCACTTACTGGTAATAACGCAACATCTATAGGCAAGTATGAAACTATTTCAGGAATGTTGTCTGTGTCGCCAGCATGATATATCCTAACATTTCCAACCTGTATAATGAATCCGACACCCTCATACTGTTTTGGGTGAAAGGGTTGTCCTGGTGCCTTAAACTTGTTAATATTGTATGCGGGCGTTGCAGTAAACTTTACTATACCATAGTCTGCAGTTTCTCCTGGCCTAAGAAACCTTATTTCACGAACATTAATATTTCTAATTTTAGCTTCACAGTTCTTTGAAGCTACTATAATGGTTTCTGGTTTACTGATTTTCTTAATATCGTTTAAGCTTAGGTGGTCAAAGTGCTCGTGTGAAACTGTAATGTAGTCTGCCCTTTCCACACCTCCAATCTCAAAGGGGTCAGTGTATAATATTTTTTCACCAAATTTTATTTTAAAGGTATCATGGTTTAGGTAAACAAACTCTATATCTTGATACTTGAACATACAAAATCTTACATCCTACATGCTTTTAAATTTTTTATTCGTGCACAACATATTTATACCATCTAAAACAAAATTTTATATCGTATGTTGAAGTTCGCTATTGCACAGATAAATGCTACTGTAGGCGACCTTGAAGGTAATACACAGAAAATTTTAGCCTACATGGAGAAGGCTAGGGACGCTGGAGCTGACATTATAATTTTTCCAGAACTTGCTATAACAGGCTATCCGCCACAGGATCTTCTTTTCGAAAAATCTTTTGTTAAAGAAAATAGGGAAAGGCTTTCGGAGATTGTTGAAAAATCAGAGAGTATTGTTGGTGTTCTAGGCTATGTTGAATCTATTGGCGAAAAGCTGTACAATTCGGCGGCAATTTTCGGGGATGGAGAGATTTTAGCCAAGGTCTACAAAACTTTGCTACCAACATACGATGTTTTTGATGAAGCAAGATATTTCACTGGCCAAGATGTTAATGAGATAAGGCCTGTTAAAGTTAATGTTAGGGGAAAAAATTTTAGTTTAGGCGTAGAAATCTGTGAAGACCTTTGGGATGAAAAATATGATGTTAAAGTTACCGAGATCCTTGCTAGGAGAGGTTCAGATTTTATAATCAACATTTCAGCCTCACCATACTATGTTGGGAAAAAGTTTGAGAGGTTTAAGCTTTTGAAGGAGAGGGCGCAACAGTATCATATTCCAATATTTTATGCAAATTTAGTAGGTGCACAGGATGAGCTTGTCTTCGATGGACAGAGTATGGTTGTCGACGGAGAAGGTAACCTTGTCGCATACGGTAAACAGTTTGAGGAAGACCTTATCCTTATAGATGCTTCAGTTTTCGGAAAAATTAGTTTACAGCTTCCTCAACCCACTTTTGAAGAGGAAGTATTTAATGCTCTAGTTCTTGGTGTTAGAGACTATTTTAGGAAGACAGGTTTTGAGAAGGCTGCAATAGGATTGAGTGGTGGTATCGATTCTTCTTTGACTGCATGTATTGCGGTTGAAGCTTTAGGAAAAGATAATGTTATCGGAGTCCTCATGCCATCAAAATATTCTACTGAAGCCAGCAAAAATGATGCAAGAACTTTAGCAGAAAATCTTGGAATATGCTATGTGGAAATTCCAATCCAAGAAATTGTTGAAAGCTATAGAAATACTATGTTGGAGCCCCTAAAGAAGATTAGAGACCACTTTTCTATTAGAATTGAAGACGATGATCCTGTAGCGGACGAAAACATTCAAGCTCGTGTCAGAGGAAACATTCTAATGGACATATCTAATAGGCTCAAAAACTTGAAAATACTTGTTCTAAATACTGGTGATAAAACAGAAGTCGCATTAGGCTACTGTACAATATATGGTGACATGGTTGGAATGCTTGACGTCTTAGGTGATATAAGCAAGCTTGAATGCTATAAGCTTGCAGAATACTATAATAGGCGAAAAGGAAAGGAGATAGTTCCAGAAAACGTTTTCAAGAAAAAACCCTCGCCGGAGCTCAAGGAAGGTCAAGTGGCACCCTTCGACTACAGCATTGTAAGCCCGATCGTGGACGAGATAGTAGAAAATCGTAGAAGCAAATATGAGTTGATTGAAATGGGCTATCCAAAAGAAATAGTTTATGAAGTCTATTCGAGGATAAGGCGTTCAGAGTATAAGAGGTGGCAGGCCGCGCCGTGCATAAAAATACACAAGAAAGCTTTCGGATTAGGATGGAGGATGCCGATCGTTAACAAATATGATTGCTAGAAAAGAGGCTAAAAAATTATGTCGTCTTCAAAAAGTGTGGGTCTTTTAGAACTTTTTCTATACTTTTTTAGGCTTTCTTGGACAGCGTTCGGTGGACCATTAGCCTATATTTCGATGATGGAAGACGATTGTGTTGAAAAAAGAAGATGGCTTTCAAAGGAAGAGTTTACTGAAATGCTTGGCATAACGAATATGCTTCCAGGACCTAATGCGGCAGAGATGGCTATACATATAGGCTATGTAAAAAGAGGCCTTGTGGGTGGAATTTTAAGCGGCTTTGCATTCGTTACCCCCTCATTTATAATAATATTATTTCTGAGCTGGCTCTATTTCCAATATCATACTATACCAGCGGTAAGCGACATATTTTATGGCATTAATCCTGTTGTAGTCGTCATCATTTTAGCTACAGCCTATAGGCTTGGACGTTCCTCCATAGTAGACTGGAAACTTTTCTGCATATTCATAGCAGCATTTTTAGTATCATATTTTACGGAAGTTAACGAGGCAATAATCCTTCTAGTTGCAGGCTTAACAGGAATAATCCTCTATACTCCAAAATCAGTCCACGCTCCTGTAAAAGATTATAAAAAATTGAACCTCCTAATACCTTCAATAGTTCTATTCAATCTTTCAACTGAGTATGTGCCAACATTATTACTTGTATTTCTAGAGTTTTTGAAGGCAGGTTGTCTCTTGTTCGGAAGCGGTCTAGTTATAATACCATTAATTGGTCCAGACGTTATAAGTTTTGGCTGGGTGAGTGAAAAAGAGTTTTTTGATGGCGTAACATTAGGTCAAATTACACCAGGGCCTGTTATGAAGACGGCTGCTTTTATCGGATACAAGGTTGCAGGAGTTCTAGGAGCCCTGATCGCTTTTCTAGGCGTTTATCTGCCACCTTTCATAATAGTTCCAGTAGTTTCCTCCTCTTTTAGAAAGGTAAAAGATAATATGCTACTGAAGAATTTTTTAAGAGGCATATCCGCGGCTGTTGTAGGAACAATTTTTGCTGTAGTCATCTCACTTTCAAAAGTCGCTTTCGTAGACTATATCACATTATTGATTGCTACAGTGTGCCTAATATTAATGATTAAGTTTAGAGTAAACGTTTCTTTTCTAGTTATAAGTGCTGGTGTCCTGGGTCTAATTATCAAGTCTCTTATTTTTTAAATTTACGCTAATGGACTCAGGTTAGCGGATAAACGTCATCCGCACGAGCGTACGTGTACCTCGATCCCATCATCGTCCAAAAAGTGTATAATCCGTTACAAAATATAAGCTTTTTCATCCATTAATGTTGCAAAAATGTTGGTAACTTAACTAAAAAGACTTTTTCCGCACATTCCTTGTTAATGTAAAGGGTATTGCTGAAGCCATAGCTATAGCCTGTATAGCAAATGATTTAGTTAAGGCATTTGATAAATCCGCAAGAGAATATCCTCCACTATTCGTTATAAAGCCTTCCGCCGTGATAAGCTTTGAAGCAACATCATATGGTATAAACTGCACCATTGAGATGATTGCCACATTAAGGCTTAAAACAAATCCGATGTTAAAGGATATTGCTCTTAATGCTGAGGCCACACCCCTTTTGCTTAAAGGTACAGAGGACATTATCGAACTAGTGTTGGGTGCAATAAAAAGTCCAGCACCAAAACCAAACAATATTTCACACAACATTACAAAATTCAAGTTCGATTCTGGTGTGACCGTAGATAGTCCATAAAATGCTATTGCGGAAGCAAGTAATCCGGACGATGCAACCGGCACATATCCATACTTGTCGGATAGTCTACCGCCTAGAACACCAAATATCAAGTATGAAAGCTCGAAGGGGATAAGTAGAAAACCTGTTAAGGTAGCGGAAAGACCCTTAACAACTTCAAGATATAGGACTAAAAGTGTTGTTGAAGCTCCAAAACCTATGGAGTAGAGAAACTGTGAAATAATTCCTCCACTGAAAGGCCATATCTTAAACAGTGATAGGTCAAGAGCGGGCCAAGGTATCCTATTTTCCCAGAAGACAAAAGAAACTAAAAACATGATAGACGAAAATAGGAGAATTGAAGCTAAAGTAAGATACGCTGTCCCAAAAGTAAAAAGAGATAATGCAATCAATATCAATGAAAGAAAACCTGTAAACAGTGTAAAACCAACTTTATCGAGATTAGGTTTTTCAGTAGGCTTGTACACTTCTTTTAACGTACGTGCACTCCACAAATAGAAGCCAAAACCTAATGGAACATAAAACAAGTAAATCCATCTCCATCCCAAATAATCAATTATTACACCACTAAGTGACAAGCCTACAACAGCACCAACCCTCCAAGCAACTTGATTTATACCAAGCCAAGTTCCCAAACTATTTTTTGGCACATTATCAGTCAATATGGTCACACTAAGAGTCATAAGAAAAGCACCACCCATCCCCTGTATAATTCTAGCTAAAACGAGAATAAACGGATTAGGTGAAAACCCAGCAATAACAGCAGCAGTAATAAATACGAGAAAACCAAGATTAAAAAGTTTAACTCTACCAAACAAATCAGATAACCTACCAACAATCAACTGGATTATAGTAGAACCTAGCATGAAACCCTGAACAATCCATAAGATAGTATCAATGTCAGCACCTAATTCATGAGCTATAACTGGTAAGCCGACTACAGCCAGCCTAGCATTTAAGCCAGTAAGAAATGATGCAAGCGTCGTAACAGATATTACACCAAGAATACTAAAACTATCACGTTCCACTTTGATTGCACCCATTTTACTAGGACAAGATACAAACACATACCTCAAATTAAAGACTTAATATACTTTTAAAAATTTAACAATGTAGAACATTGATTTAGAAAATTATGCTTTTCTATCTATAATATCTTAAATGTAAGGCTTGTATCATCTTATTGGCTTTCTCATAAAGCATGTCATCTGCTGACAAAAGTATACCTCCAACCTTTTTCGTCACCACCAAGTATATAGCATCATAGTATGTCACATTATTTTTTATGCTCCAATCGAGTACTTCCTCATAATCTTCTTTCCCCAATTTTATAATATTCAATTGTAGCCTTAAAAAATATGAAATCTTTTCTCTTGCATCCTCTAAACTTATGAATCCTTGCTTAAAAGCCTTCCATAAAGTATTTCCCACTTCATAAATTAAAAGTTTGGGTGCCGCCAACTCTATCTTACCGTCCATAAAGTCTTCAAGCACATGCTCAGCTTTATCTGATAATTCTTCAAATAATAGAAATCTAGCAGCAACCGAAGCATCTATAACATATAAACTCATCTGTTTTCCCTCGTCTCCCTTACAGTCTTATTTAGAAATCCTTCTGGCACAGTATGCTTTCCTGACCTTAAATCATCGATAATTTTTTTGGCAGCTTTTTTCCTCTCCTCTAATTCGATTCTTTTTCGAATAGATTCTCTAATATATTCTGACCAATTTATGTCTATTTCTTTCATCTTCTTCTTAAGCTCTTTATCAACTTTAACTGTAATGATTTCCATCACATCCATCAAATATATACTTTATTTATATACTTTTAAACATTACCTTAGATAATATTTTTATAAACTTTAAATCGTCAACTCAATCTAATTAGAAAGCATCCTAATTATCTATACCTTATATATAGGTAACAACTTATATATTATAAATTTTGGACTAAACCAAGGGATATTGAATGAAAAAGATAATATTGATACTATCATTAATCACACTACTATTACTTAGCATTTCAACTTTTATTCCAGCGCTAGAAACTATTAGGTCAATAGGCTTCGAAGGCATATTTACAAACTTATCCCTTACAGAAGTAATGAAGTTTTCCTTTTCAAGCTATCTCACATTCGCACTATCAGCATTAGGCACAAATATGATAATGGTGCTTTCACTAAAAAAAGGTTACATTACAATTACAAAGTATGCTGGCATTATTTTAACCATTTTGACGATCATACTACTTTACTATCAAGTCTTGGGAATAATGTCTTCTAACATATTATATATGTCATTCCTCTTGCTGAGTACAATCTTTAGCATAACAACAACATTATACTCTTTTAAGGAAAAGGAAGTGAAGCCTATTATTAAGCCATTGACCATAAAGGAAATAGCCTACATAAGCGTCTTCAGCGCCTTAACCGCTGTATTAACTGTAACTACCGGGGGATTAATACCTTCCCCAACAGGAGGCTTCACGCACATAGGAGACACAATAATATTCTTCACAGCTCTAATTATGGGAAGCAGATGTGGGATGCTCGTCGGCTCGATAGGCAGTGTTGCAGCCGATATATTCCTAGCATATCCAAGATGGTACGTTTCTATCCCAGCACACGGTTTTGAAGGCCTAATAGCTGGACTTGGAAAAGATAAACCTATGTGGATGAAAATACTTTTCCTAGTCATAGGGGGATTTACAATGGCTTCAACATACTTTATTGTAAACATTTTCATTAAAGGCTATCCTCTAGCAATAATCTCATACCTTAGAGACCTATTTGGGCAAGCCGGGATCTCCATAATACTTTCCCTTATTCTAGAAAAAATTGTTAAAGCACGAATAAAACTTATGCAATAGTCTACTAATTTCAAATAGCATACTACATAAAACTTAAATTAGTGATTAAAACACTTAAGTAATCAAATGAAGATCGACCGTAACCTAGTCTATAAGCTGCTCAAGCAGGTTCCTAAAGGAAAAGTAACAACATACAAGGCTCTAGCTAAGGCAGCGGGAAATCCAAAAGCGTCAAGAGCAGTAGGCCTGTTTATGAGAACAAATCCCTACGCACCAATCGTACCATGCCATAGAGTCGTACAAAGTGACGGTAGAATAGGTGGTTTCGCAGGCAAAAAAAGAATAAATGATAAGATAAAAATGCTTGAAGAAGAAGGTGTAATGGTAAAAAATGGTGTGATAGTAGACTTTAAGAAGCACTATTTCGACAACTTTTCTATAGAAAAAGCTAGAAATGAGACTCTACCATAATTTTTGAGCAAGCCTTCTCGTGCAAACATTTTCGATTTTAGGTTCATCAAATCAGCGTAAGTGGTTTAA
>Ga0185307_1000840_pt1 | contig 18129 bp, 15 predicted proteins | sample LHCtaG_FD_128010 | JGI IMG/M metagenome (GOLD analysis project Ga0185307, IMG submission 128010) | Hot spring microbial communities from Little Hot Creek, USA to study Microbial Dark Matter (Phase II) - LHC4sed_matched (SPADES... | ecosystem: Environmental > Aquatic > Thermal springs > Hot... | reverse complement strand
GTTCAGCATTATCACGAAGTAGAGCATCCATCTCGCTGTTTCGGTTGCTAGAAAACTTCTCCAATTTTCAACTTTCTTACCTTCTCTTGTAAAATGCATGGTGCCGCTTGTCCCAGCCCATTGAACTATCGCAGGGATCTTCGTATCATTTATAATATCTTCATAGCCCTTGGCCAACATCTCGGAAAGCCTAGTTGCCTTAGCCATGGCCTCTTTTGTCAAGATCTTTGATAATGTAACTATTCCAGCCGTTATACACAATGGGTTGGAATTAAATGTTCCAGCGTGTGAAACCACGCCTGGAACAACACAACTCATAACTTCCTTCTTTCCTGCCACAGCGGATAATGGATATCCTCCCGCTATTGCTTTTCCTAAGGTTATGAGGTCTGGTTTGACTTTGAAATGCTCAACAGCTCCGCCATAGAATTTACCGCAGGTCTTAACTTCATCAAATATTAATACTGAGTTGTATTCGTCGGCGATTTCTCTCAGTCCTTGAAGAAAACCAGGTTTTGGAAGAACGAACCCCATGTTCATGGGTATCGGTTCTAAGATTATCCCTGCAACATCGTTCCCATGAGTCTTCATTATTGTTTCGACAGCTTCCAAATCGTTAAATGGCGCTACAAGAGTGTTTTTAACAACTTCTTCAAGAATTCCCTGTGAGGCTGGAACCTGATTTGGAAATCGAGGATGCCCCGCTTTAGCTTTTGAAGGTTTAACGCTGACTAAAAGGCTGTCTCCAAAACCATGGTAGCATCCTTCAAACTTCAATATTTTTTTCCTTCCGGTGTACGCTCTTGCAAATCTAATAGCATAGCTTGTGGCTTCACCGCCAGTAGATGAGAATTTAACCATGTCAACCTTGAAGCGTTCGCATATTATCTTCGCCAGTTTATATGAATCCTCAAATTCGAAGCCGAGAATTGTGCTGTTTTCTATTCTTTCCTTCATAGCCTCAACCAATATAGGATGAGAATGCCCTGCCACGAGAACGCCGAACGCTAGATTAAAGTCTATGTATTCATTACCATCAGCATCCCATAGCCTTGAACCTTTACCCCTTGTAAAATACAACGGGTAAGGCTCGAAAAACCTATAATTGCTATGAACACCAAAGGGGGTTACATTAACGCTTTCTCTGTAGATTTGCTCCGAACGCTTTGTCCTTTCCATAAATCTTTTCATCTCAGCATCATAAATTGAGCTCACTTTCTAACCTCCAGCAGCATATCTCGAATTTTTGACTTTATAACTGTTATGCATTAAATTAGCATAAAATGCTTACAGTATGAGGTTATTCAATGGAACATACAACCTCATAAAGAGGATATTTTCTTTTGATAATCCTGCCTCTTTTCTCTTTAATGACTTTTAGTCCTTTATATTCGTAGAAGAGTATCATTTTATATTTGTTTGGGTCTTCCTTGCTTCTCTTTAACTCTTTGGCGAGTTTCTCCACAAGTCTTTCTATGACTTTTTTGATACGTTCTCTTCCTTGGCTGAATTTGTCCATGTGGCTTTCTTCATATTTTATCACTCTTCTTCTTATTGTGTAATCGGTTGCCATTAATGCTATCATTGTGGTGAGGGAAAAACTAGTGGTCAGCACTAGTGCAAGCGGATCCTTGAATATTGTGAATGGTGAAGCTAGAAGTTTTTCAAATTGGCGTAGGCGTGTCATAAGTGTTAAAATCATTAAAAATGAGGCTATGGGGACAAGCAGCTTAAGAATAGCAACGAGCCTCATTAAAGGTGGCAAACCTTTAATGTTTAATGGAGTATATGCTATTTTCTCCACGTCGTGTCTAATCTCTTTCCACATTTCAGTGAATTCTTTGCTCCCTGCTTTTTGAAATCCAGCCTTGATCAGTTCAGGGTTTGGCCGTCTAAAGGCCCTTATGCTATCGAGGGTTATAATTAAATCGCACAAATTGTATAATTCTTCTTTTCCCTTAGATGAAAATTTGGGCATATGTAGCTTCCGTTATTGACTTTCCGATCGGAAGAAAATCCAGTCCTCTACGTCATTGTACCATTTTTTCTTAGTTCCAACCTTGGCTCTGAGCTTCCAGCTTAGACTTTTTGGCTTTTGCTCGATGAAATTAGAGATTTTGTCTATTCTTTCGCAGATGATTTTTCTGTCATTTTCGTTTAGGACATCGCATTTATTGGCGAATTCCTTAATTTTTTGCAGATTTGTGGTTACAGTATAATAGAACCCCCAATCAGAAGTGAGTCCTGCTTGAGCCATGGCTTCAAGATTTATTGTATCTTTATCTGTGGTGCCAACGTCGTGAGCTCTTAAAAGGACAATTGCATCTTTGATGTCCTTTTCGTTTATCCTCACTATTTGAAGTTTCTGTAGTAGCAGTTCGGAGAGTGGTAAAGTTGGCGAATCAGCCTCTAGTCTATTGCTGAAATTTATTGTGTGGTTCATCTCCAGTTTGTCAAAGAACACCTCAACCATGGGAACAGTTCCTCCAAAGTATATGTGTCTTTTCATGCCATAGTACATTTGTAGTCTTTGATCAATGTTGTAGCCTCGTTTCCTAAAGAAGTCCAATATTTTCCCTCGAAATTTGCCATAGCTTGCAAAATCTATATCCGTGAAAACTTTTTTCCCAAGTCTTGATAGGTTTTCCCATAATTGTTTGCATTCCTCAGAATGTAGACATATCCCCATGCCGCCCATGATTCTAAGTATTATCCCTTTATCGCTTGCCTCTCTTACGCATGAAAGCGCCTCATTTATGAAAATTTCAGGTGGCGGATACTCTTCAGCGGGAATTTCTGAAGGTAATCTTAATTTGCTTGACAATTTCTTCTCCCTTATCCAGACGTAAACTGGAAACTCTTAACCTTTTCTTTTTCCAGAGTTATGATTATTCCACGGAGGATCCCTTCAGAATATTCGCTTCCAGGATTTACACATAATGTTCTGCCAATTTTTTGAGCCCCTCGAGATTCATGGATGTGGCCATGTAACCCTAAAAGAGGCTGGTGCTCCTTTATAGCGTTAAGAACCGCAACGCTGCCAACGTTGATTAACTCACTTACCGATGGAACTAAGTCCTTGGACAACTTGTATGCTTGATCCAGATTTGTGCCATATGGCGGTGCGTGAAAGTTAAAAATTGCCTTCTCCATGTTGTCTATTTGTGATGCCAGCCTATCAATTTTCTTTGCCAATTCTTCTTCATTGCATTCCCTTGGGGTGTCCCATGGAGTGAAGTTGGACCACGACAATGTTATCATTTCATAATCGCCTACCGTCACTTTTCTGTTGTCGACGTTGACAGCATATTTAAAGCTGTCCAGCACTTCATCCACTTCGAGAATGTCGTCGTTGCCAGGTGCAATAAACATTTTTATTCCGGTGCCCTTTAGCTTTTCTTCTATTATGTTATCCCATTCCCTCAACCTTTCTATTACTAAGCGTCTAAACAGTTCCTCCACTTTTCCTGTGCCTAGATGTATCTTTCTAACTTGGGCGTCTATTCTTCCGGTGATGGTTTTTCCTTCAGCGAGTAGCTCAGCCACTTCTTCCGGGGTTGTTATAAAGCAGTAGTTGCCAGTTATTGCTATTCTCTTTTTAAGGGCCGACAGCTCCTCCTCATTTTTCGCCACTACCTCTTGTCCTAGAAAGTTACACATGTAACAGCCGTCAGGCTGTTTTACAATCGGGTTAATCATTTTGCCGCTGAGATCGCCGAGCATGATGCCGACGTCTACCTGGTAGATTTTTAAGGCGTTAAGGAACTTTCTAAGGCATATTTCAGATCCGTGGACATCTGTAACAAAAAAGATTTTAAGAGCACCCAATGTTCTCATTCACCCACTAAAGTTTATGGATAAAAAATATTTAGCCTCTTATAAGTTTTTATAAAGTAAAGAAAAGATGAGGTGTTTTAATCGAATTGGCTATTCGGGTGGGAGCTCTTTAAATGCCAATGTTACATCTATTCCTTCCTTGGCTCTCTTCCAGCGCCAGCCCCAGTACCAAAGGATAGCTGCGGCTATGACTACGACAAACACTATTGTCCATGGGATGTTTATTCCTCCCATTGCTGGAGATGTATAGAAGGCCCAAACCATTATGGCTGAAAGTATCAAGCTTACGATTCCGGAAAGCACTGCGAGGCCTTTCCACCGGTGGGGTGAGGCATCCCAGATGTGCCTAACTTTTTTAACAAATGGGAAGAGCATGCATACTATTCCGATGAATCCCCATACGACGATGGCGTCCAATACTTCTATTGATATTCCTCCAAGCCACTCTGGGAAGAAGCAGTAGTGCGTCAGAAATGCCTCCGAAAGTATGAAGAACAATGTGTACAGTTTTACGGGTGAGTTGAATCGGGGGCTAAGATCCAAGAACCATCGGGGGCCAATTTGGTCTAATGCTTGTGCAAATAGAACTCTGGTGAAGACTATGAATGAGATTGGCAGATAGAGCCAGTTAAAGAATATGAATTGAGCGCCTATGAAAAACTTAAGTACAATGTTGTCGGTGAGAATCGCAGCAAAGTTAGCCCAGTTTGCTGGAAAAGGCATAGTGTACCAATCTGGAGCTTCGTTATCCGCGTAGGCGACAGCGCCCATAAATTGGTATCCCAAATTATTTTGGAACACGTATCCAGCCCATGCGCAGATTAAGCTGGGCACGAAGGCTGATAGCAACTGAGCCATCAATATGTTACGTTCCGGTCTTTTGATTTCGCCTCCAATATAGCCTATGTAAAAACCGTAGCTAACCGACCAAGTTACGCTCGGCACTAATCCAAAGGTTGAAACCCAGTTCCATGTGCTTGGCGCGTAGCCTGCCTCAGACGCGTATGCTATCATTTCTTGATAGCTTGCAGAGCCATACTCAGCGGCAACAGAGTTCCATTTGGTGATGAATGCTTCTTGTGGTGTGAAGGTTATTAAAAGCAAACCTATAACCACTCCAGTCAACCCAAGAACAAAGCATATTTTCTGCGCCCAAAGATAGGATTTGAGTCCAGATAACACGACAAGAAAAGCTATTATCATTGCAATTGTGGCGACTAGGAACATGCCGGCTGTCGTGTCAAAGAATTCAATCGCCTCATACGGAATCCCTAATGCGCCAGCAAGTATAGAAACTCCAGGGCTTGCGATCAAAGGAGCGAGAAGCCACATCCAAGCAAGCTGTGTGAAAACTCCTTGAACCCAGCTTGTTGCAGTTCCCACTGCAGGATGAATTATGCGGGAATTGTATACGTAGTCTCCACCGCTTCTGGGCATTGAGCCGCCGAGGATACCCCAAGCCAGAGAGACACCGCAAACCGTTAGGAACATTGTTATTAGGGAGGCATACACCATGTTTCCTCCCGGAAACGTGTACAATCCCCAGCTGTGCATAGTCCACAAACCACCTCCTATGCCTCCATTCATAAAGCCAAGAGCGAATGCGTCGAAAAGTGAAGCCTCTTTAGCTAATCCACTTGCCTTTCTAGCAAAAACAGCCATTCTTTTCCCTCCTTTAGCAAATCTTTTTATTGAACTCGAAAAGCTTTTAACGTTTTTGCCCAGTCATCAATAGCACTAATATTGCCTTTTCGACATGCAGTCTGTTTTCAGCTTGATCCCACACGATGGATTGAGGGCCATCAATAACGTCGTCTGCTACTTCCATTCCTCGGCTTGCTGGAAGGCAGTGCATAAAAACAGCGTTTCTAGCCGCTTGCTTCATAAGGTTGCCGTTAACTTGGTATGGAGTGAAAGCTTTCACTCTTTCTTCAGCCTCTTGCTCTTGTCCAACCCACCACCAGAGGTCTGTGTAAACCACATTCGCTTCACGTATTGCCTCATCTATGTTTTCGGTGAAAGTTGGGGCTACACGATTTTCTTTAACATTTTCCTCGACTAGTTTCATTGTCCGCTCCTTAGGCCAATATTTCTTCGGTCCGCAGAAAGTGAAATTCAATCCAAGCCTTGAAGTTAAAATCAGCAGCGAATTTGCAACATTTGTAGCATCGCCGAAAAATGCAATCTTAATTTTTTTTCAGATCTCCGAAATGCTCCCACATGGTGTAAACGTCGCTTAACGCTTGAATTGGATGAAGCCAGTCAGTTAATCCGTTAATAACGGGGACCGTTGCATGTTTAGCCAGTTCAACCAAGGTCTCATGTTTGAAAAGCCTGGCCACTATAGCATCGACGTATCTGCTTAAGGCTTTAGCGGTATCCCCAACAGTTTCCCGCACGCCCAAGTGAATCTCACCGGGTCTTAGATAAAGTGCATGTCCACCAAGCTGACTCATTGCAACCTCAAAGGAAACCCGCGTTCTTGTAGATGGTTCCTCAAAAATCATTGCCAAATTTTTGCCCTTTAGAAGCTCAAGTCTTTCACCGCGGTAATATGAATTCTTTAAATCTTTTGCAGTTTCAAAAATCAGCCATATATCTTGTTGGGAAAGATCCTGACAAGTTAAAAGATCTTTTTTCGACAATCTTCCCATAGCCCTTCAACCTGTAATATCCTTATTCCCTTAAAAGAGGCATAGTTAAACACCTCGGCCCTCCATCGCCGCCCAAAAGTTCGGGCATTTTTAGGCTTACAACGTCTATGCCACACCTCTCCAGCTTTCTTCGCGTCGTTATATTCATTTTCTCCTCTCCGTCAATGAAAAGTATTTTTCCAGGGGCTAAACATAACCAGTTTATAGCCAAAGTTTTTGCTTCTCTTTTAGGAACTTCAACTATGTCAAAACCTTTTCTTTTAACTGTTTTTATGAATCTTTCCGGAACTGCTTTTGAGTACATTGCTGCGACGGTCCTTGAGGCGACATTAAATACTGCGTCAAGATGCATGACTTCTGGACTTAGACGCACCGGGATCACACGGTCAACTATGAAGTCTTCCATGACAGCCTTAACTTGTCTATAACCTGCTAGATTTGTCCTGTAGCTAAGTCCAACCAACAATGTTTCTTCATCTAGATATATAACGTCGCCGCCCTCCATCATCCCAGTTCCAAAAACTTTGAATATTATTGGAACATCCAACTCGACCAGTTTCCTCATCACAAAGTCTTCCTCGTAAGTTCTCGGCTGATCGGAATGTCCTATAATTGCTCCATAAGGCGTCATGAAACCATGATCTCGCACATAACTTTGGTTCGGCGGAAAGATCGCATGGCTTTCCTTATTCGGCTCGTGTAGGAAAATCACGTTTGCCCCGGCTTCTTTCTTTATCATTCTTATCATAGTATCGTACTCTAACAGGGCTTTGTTAAGGTCATACTTTTTGTTGAAGAGCCATTTCCATGGGTTTTTATCATCGACCAACTCCACTTCAGGTCCAGGTCTATGCACTAATACGCTCTTTAAAGGATCGATTTCGTTGTTTAACCCGTAATCTGCAGTTCCGTAAGATAAAGGTGACCGTTTTTCCTTGTTAAAAGCTTTAATTAGTTCCAAGATTTCCTCTGGTTTCTTTCTTCGCAATTGTTTAATTGATTTTCGGAAAATTTGTTCGACAATTTTGCTAAAAGTCGTGCCTCACAAACGCCTTCGAGCTGGTCAACTGCTCACCAATTGACTTTCGGGGTGTAGGTTCATAAATACGTTTTGGAGGTATCCTCCATAAGGTGCTCTCGTTACTCTAAGCCATCATTTTGTCAAACCGAGTCTTGTTAGGGTTTCTTCTTTTGGTATTCCGTTATTGTCCCATCCGCGAAGAGCGTAGTATTCGTCTAAAGCCTTTTCAAATTCTTCCTCTGAAATTTTAACTCCGTTTGTAGGTCCTCCTTTTAGGGGTTGCTTAAAGAATTTTGGAGGAAGCTTATCGTCTTTCCTTGAAAATCCTTCTCTGATGTTGAAGAGTCTGCCTAAGTTCCAAATTCTTTCTCCTGCCAGTTTTAGCTCTTCAGGCTTTACAGGTTTGCCCCAGACTGGTGTGAGTAACGCCGCCATTTCCTCATAATTTATTATCCAGAAGTCGCACACTATCAGCGACCATTTAACACTATTTATATCCTCTAATCTTTTTACGAGAGCTGGCTTTTCTTTAAATGTTCGCGGCTCAAGTTTTCCGAACGCGTCTTCTGAGACCGCCCATGCCCTGAGGTGGCATGCTCCTCTGTCAGCTGTGGAATATGCCAATGCCATGCCCCAAGTGCCTCTGGGCTCATAACCAGGTATTTCCAAACCCTTAACATCAATAGCGTATTTTTCACCGTTTAATCCAAATTTCTGGATAACCGTCCTTGTGCCTCCTGAAAGTATTTTACCAATCCCCTCGTTCTTTCCAATTTTCTCCGCTAACTTCAACAACGCTTCTTCGCTGCCGAATTTGGCTTCTATTCCGTCAAGCATGTTCTTTTTAACGATTCCAGACTCGTATAATTCCATAACTAGAGCTATTGTGTTTGCCGTTGAAATTGTGTCTATTCCCAAATCTCCACATATGCTGTTAAACTCGGTAACAGCCTCAAAGTTGCCGACACAACAGTTTGAACCAGCTGTTGCTAACGTTTCATATTCCGGAGACTTTACAACCTTACCGCCAATTTTTACGAGTCGCTTACAAGCTAGCGGGCACGCATAGCATGCGCGCACTTCAGCTAAGTGAGCCTTGACAACGTCTGTGTTTATTTTGTCGTGATCCTTGAAAACTCCGCTTTCAAAAAATCTAGTTAAAAGTATTCCTGCGGTGTTTGACATATCAACTATTATAGGGGTTCCATCGGTTTTTGCCCAAATATTAGTTTCAGTTAAAACGCTTTTTTCCGTAAGTTCCTTGGATATTTTCCTAAACTCTTCTTCGTTCGCTATTGGAAACTTTCCGTCACCCTTTACCGCTATGGCCTTCAAGTTTTTAGAGCCCATAACGGCTCCCGCTCCTCCACGTCCGGCATTCCATATGACATCCACATTTATTGAAGCGAGTTTCACCATGTTCTCGCCTGCAGGACCTATGGCTAAAACGCTGGTTTTGGCATCTCCCTCCTCCTCTTTGATCGTAGACACCGTGTCAAAAGCTCCTCTTCCCCAAAGATGCTCAGCGGATTTTATGTTAACCTTTCCGTTGTTTATGGAGATGTAAACGGGCCTTTTTGCCCTGCCTTCAACTATGATGGCGTCGAATCCTGAAAATTTTAGCTGTGCTCCAAATGTGCCGCCGAAGTAGGAGTCTAAAATAGTATTTGTGCGTGGGGATTTTGTCACCACAGCATATTTGCCTGTTGCTGGAGCTATTGTTCCAGAAAGAGGACCCGTTATAAATATGAGTTTATTTTCAGGGCTAAGCGGATTTAGCTTCGGTTTAAGTTCTTCGTATAAATATTTAAAGCCTAGACCCTTTCCTCCGATGTATTGTGTAATCCACTCCCAGCGTAGGTCCTCTGTTTTCACCTGCTCCTTAATTAAATTCACTCTGGCAACTTTTCCAGCGTATCCTCCTAAGAGGTTCATAAACTTTTACCCCCGTCGAGATTTATTTGAGCTAAATTAATAAAACTTACCTTACTATGCATCTTCAGATTTAGAAAAATTTTGTTTTGATTTGTCAGCGTAAAGCTTTTAAGAGTATTTTTGAAGGATGTCTTACGATTAACAATGTCCGCTGAAGTTGAGTTAATTGAGGTTCGGAAGGTTTTTGGCGATGTAGTAGCGGTGGATGACGTATCTTTCGAAGTTTACAAGAACGAGTTCTTTTCTATGCTTGGCCCCAGTGGATGCGGCAAAACTACGACCCTTAGAATGATAGCTGGACTTGAAGAACCAACCAAGGGCATTATCAAACTCCGGGGAAACGTTGTAAACGACGTCCCTCCCTATAAGCGGCGCATCGGAATGGTTTTTCAACATCTTGCACTTTTCCCACACATGAATGTTTATGATAACATCTGTTTTGGTTTAAAGATGCAGAAATTTCCCGAAAGCGAGTTTAAAAGCCGTGTTTACAAAATTTTAGAGGTTATGGATATGCCTCCTGAAATTTTTGCGAAGAGAAACATTAGACAGCTTAGTGGTGGGCAGCAGCAGAGGGTTGCCATTGCTAGAGCACTGGTTACTGAGCCTACGGTTTTGCTGCTTGACGAGCCTTTAGGGCCTTTAGACTTGAAAATTAGGCAACGCATGCAGATTGAATTGAAGAGAATTCAAAGAACTGTTGGCACAACTTTCATTTATGTAACACATGATCAAGGAGAGGCATTAACTATGTCTGATCGGATAGCAGTTATGAATAAGGGAAGAATCGAGCAGATTGGGGCGGCAAAGGAGATTTATGAACGACCTAAGACCAAGTTTGTAGCTGGTTTTATAGGGGAGACTAACTTTATTGAAGGGTTGTGCAATTCGGACGGGTATTTCGATGTAAAAAATTCGCCTTTTAAAATAGTGGTTGATGCTCCTAGCGAGTTTGTTGGTAAAAATGCGCTTTTGTCGGTGCGTCCTGAAAAAATTTTTGTGGCGAAGAAACTGAAAAATATGGATAACATTTTTGATGGAACCGTTGAGGATTGCATTTACGTGGGGTCGTTTGTCACCCTTAGGATTCGACTAGTGGGTGATGTTGAGTTGAAGGCTCAAGTGCAGGTTGCCGAGAGTTCTTTGGCTGATTTTAAAGTTGGTGATAAGGTTCAGGTTGGATGGCCTAAAGAGAACGCAACAATTGTTCCGTTGGAATAGGGTGAGTGTATGTCTATTTCGGAGTTAATTTTTGAGAAAATTAGGAAGAGGAAAAAGATTATTCCATTTTTGTTCTTGTTGCTGCCACTTGGTTATTTGTTGGTCTTTTTCTTCTCTCCTATGATTATAAGTTTGCTTTACAGTTTTGGGGCTGTGGATAAATATTATCATTTTATCTTTAATTTTACACTTGAATATTATCTTCAGTCTTTCAGTCCAACAGTTATGGTGATTCTTGGGCGTTCTCTGCTGATTGCTGGTTTAACGGCTGTTTGTTGTTTCCTGCTTGGATATCCCGTGGCATATACCATTGCGATAAAAACTAGGCGGTATAGGAATGTTTTGATGATGATGGTTATATTGCCTTATTGGGTTAGCTTTCTTTTGAGGATTTATGCGCTGATGAATATTCTCCAGCTTTTGGACATGTATGTTTTTGGAAGGTTGGGGTTTTCGGTTGTTGGTACGATTTGGGGTGTAATGTTAGGCATGATTTATGATTACATTCCCTTTATGATATTGCCTTTGTATGCTTCTGTGGAAAAGCTTGATGTCAGCCTTATCGAGGCTTCTAAAACTCTTGGTGCTGGTCCATATAGAACGTTTTTCCATGTGACTCTTCCACTAACCATGCCCGGTGTTGCAGCTGGTATAATTTTGGTTTTTGTGCCTTGCGTCGGCGAGTTTTTGGTTCCATATTTTTTGGGGGGTCCCAGCGAGTATATGATTGGTAACGTTATTTGGGATCTGTTCTTGAAGGTTAGGAGCTGGTGGTTTGGCAGTGCTGTTTCAACTGTCATGTTAGCAATTACATTAGCTGTTGTGTTAATTTATATGAAATATGGCGGGGGTGAGATGGCCTTTTGAAGTTCGGCGACATCTTCCTTAAAGTTTTCACCTTCGCTATTTTCGCCCTAATATACGGGCCTATTGTGGTTATGGTGCTGTTTTCCTTTAACAGTTCACGTTTTCTTGGAGCTTGGACTGGTTTTACTATTAATTGGTATGTTAAGTTATTTGAGAAGCCGGAAGTTTGGGGAGCATTATACAACAGTGTGGTGGTGGCGGCTCTTACGGCGGTTATCTCCGTTGTTTTTGGTATTCTCACCGCTTATGCTATGGTTCGGTATTCTTTTAGAGGGAAGGGGGTTATTGACAGCCTTCTTTACATTCCGATCATTATTCCTGAAATCGCTGAAGCTTTGACTCTGCTTCTTTTCTACTTGTTGTTAGGTTGGGGTTTCGGTTTGGGTTTCACTACAGTTCTTCTTGGGCATATTGCCTACGACATTTCCTATTGTTATGTTGTGCTTAGAGCTAGGTTGATTGGTTTTGACCGCTCTTTGGAGGAGGCTGCGAAGACTTTGGGGGCAAACGAGATTCAAACGTTTTTTAGGATTACATTGCCTCTTCTTATGCCGGGTATTCTTGCTGCAAGTTTGTTAGCTTTCACCCTCTCTTACGATGACTTTTATAAAACTGCTTTTACGACTGGGCCTGGTTTTGAAACTTTGCCTTTGAGGATTTGGGCTATGGCTAGGAAGGGAGGAGTTACTCCAGAGTTGAATGCTTTAACAACGATTGCACTTGGAATCTCCATGAGCCTTGCTTTGCTTTACCAGAAGTTTAGTAAAAAATAGGGAAGGTTTAGGGGGCTAGTTTAACTTCCATCCAAAGTTGTTCCAGTAGTTCTCTTTCTTCATCAGTGTAGATTTTAGGTCCGATTTCAAATTTTTTAAGCATTTCGTCCGTTGGATATATTCCTGGGTCGGAGGTTATCCATGAGGGTAAGAGTTCTCTTACTGTTATCTTGTTTGGGCTGGCGTAGTGAATGTACATGCTGTTTATAGCGGATACTAGGGGATCCGACATAAAGTTTATCCAGGCGTGGGCGGCTATGGGATGCGGAGCGCCTGTGGGGATTACCATGCAGTCAATCCACAAGATGCCCCCTTCCTTCGGAAGCACGTAAACAAGGTTTGGGTTTGCCTCCTTAGCGATGAAAAGGTCCCCATTCCATACGTGGCATATCCAATAGCCTGAAACTTCTGGGTTTTGCATGTATGGGATGTAGAGGTCTGCACCAGCGTATGTTTTAAGATACTTTTTCTGTTGGATAAGCAGATTTTTCGCTTCTTGGAGGTGTTCTGGGTTTGTGTCTGAAGCGTTGTAGCCTAGATATTTTAAGGCGGCGGCGAAGCATTCTACCCAATCGTCCAGCATTGTGATTTTTCCTTTATATTTTTCTAGGAAGCCTCCGGGGCTGAAGTCAAATAGTTGTTCCCAGCCTGTTATAGGATCGGTTACTAGGCTTTTGTCGTATCCTATTCCTGTGGTTCCCCACAGGTAGGGGACGCTGTAGTTGCAGCCCGGGTCGTAAAAGGCATTTTTAAATTTATCATCTATATATTCAAGGTTGGGTATGAGGGTTTTGTTCAGCTTTTGAATAAGGTTGTCTCGCGCGGCCATTGCTACATGCGTATCTGATATTACAACAACGTCATATCCGCTTGCGTTTGTTGAAAGCTTAGTCCAAACTTCTTCGTCGCTTTCAAAAGTTTTGTATATTACTCTTCTTACTCCGTAGGCCTTTTTGAAGAGTTCAATTATGTAGGGGTGAATATACCAGCTCCATGAGTATACTCTGACTTCTTCTTCGACTGGAGGCATTCCGAGTTTTGCTTGGAGTTCTTGGATTCTTGCTATTAGTTCTGCTTCATAATCCTTGAATGTTAAAGTGGTTATGTAGTTTCCTATGGCGTAGCCTATGACGACGCTTATTACGGCGATGGTTCCCATTATGATGTAGGATTTTTTAGCCATAATATTCCCTTCTCCAGATTCGTCATTTGGCTATTTGACAATGGGGTTTTATAATTTTTTCCCAAATTGTATTGTTTATCGGGCTTCCGCAAGTATTTCTTCAAGGTTTTGAACTCGGAAACTGTATAGGGTTCTTGTTCTCTCGCGGATTTTTATACCCCTTTCGGTTATGCCAGTTAGAAGGGCGTTTCTTTCTTTGCGGCTTAGTCCTTCTGGTGCAACAACGCCTTTGGTTTTTATTTCTCCTTTTAATAGCATTTCTGTGGCTACTGCGGCTGGTGTACCCACAAGATAGGATAGGGCTGTTGCGCCTGGCATCAAGGTGTTTGCCTCTTGGAGGTTCATAAGTGCGTATGCGGTGTATTCCACTTTCTGTCCTTCCTTTTCTCCTTTAACTTCCACGGTTATGCATTCCTGCTCGTCGGTTAACGTGCCCTCTGCTATTTTTTCTTCAACTTCGTCCATGGACAGTGTTCTTGGCAGTAGTGATGTGAAAACTGTTCTGGGCGAGATTCTTCTTCCCTTGACGCTTACGTATTTTTCGCTTAGTAGTCCAAGATTTATAATGTATCTTACCACTGTTAGGTCTGGGATGCCCAGCTTGAAGTCCACGTACTTTACACCTTTTATGTATAATGGGAGGCTTACGACTTCCTCGTGGGCGTGCCACGTGACGGTTTGTGGACCTATTGGCGGTGGGAATTTGTAAACTTCTTCTCCGCTGAAGGGTGGTACACGCTTAAAGACTCCGTGGTCATAAATTATTGGCTCTTCTGCAAAGTCTGCCCACGCAGCTGCAGGGGACCAGCTTGAAACCATTTCTTTGCTGTTTACACTTCCCCAGTCCCTCATGCGTATTTCGTCAACGGCGTCCATTTCGTCCGCTGCTTTTGCTGCGAGAAGGTTTGTTATTCCTGGGTCTTCCCCCATGCCTATTATTGCTGTTAGCCCTGCATCTTCCCATTTATTATTAAACTTTATCTGTTCTATTCCTGCAAGGTCGACGTAGTGAGCTCCGGATGTTAGGGCTGCCTCCATGGTGTTTTCGATGATGCTCCATGAGTAGGATGCGGCGTTAACCACCACATCCACTTTTTTAGCCACTTTAAGCAGTCTTTTGAGGTTGTTTGCATTCACTTTGTAGACTGCTACTTTGTCACTTTGGAGCCTGTTGACAAGGCTTTTTGCCTTTCTAATGCTCAAGTCAGCTAACCTTAACTCGTTTACGTGGGGGCTTTTGGCTAGGTGGGTTGCTATTACGGAGCCTTGAGCTCCGCAGCCAAGGATTAAAACTTTCAATCATATCACTCCCCCTTCTAGAGGAGGTTTGTGATTATTTATACTTTGCTTTCCGGCGGCTGTGTGTATTTTCCACTAAACTTACAGAAAAATTTAAATGTGATATAAATCCGATTTGGTTTGTGAGGAAAGGAAAATGAGTTATAAATGGAAAATTTCAATTTCACTGGTGCTTATTCTCTCGGCTGCGATGCTTTTTAACAATGGTTTAAGGTTCAGTGGAACTGAAAATTTGGCTTTAGCCCAGTCTCCACAGCGGACAGTTAACTATAGGATATACAGTTTCTTCGATGTCCCAATGGATGCTGACGTTTGGAATAAGCGCTATCAGACCTACGGAGCGGACTATCTAATAAGCGGTACATATCCTGTTGTGTACTTATGGGAGCCTGAACCAGGATGGATTTACTATTACACTTCTGTGAGGGTTAATGTTCAGGGGAGGAATCTGCCGGAGATAAATATAGATAACCCGGTGTTTCTGCCGTACAATTTGATGGGTGGGTTAGAACCTGGGGTTGTCGGCGGCACAGCCCAAATTGTGGACTGGTATCTCTTTTACATTAACTCTACGAGGGTAAGCGAGATTAAATTTCCTGTGGGATGGTGGGATGGATACGTTACGGAGCTCACAGGAAAAATAGTATTAGACAAAAACGGGGCTAGAAAAATCCTGGGAATAACCGAATCTCAGTTCAACAATTTTGCATCTTGGTGGTCTGCCAATAAGGGGACTGTTAAAACTAAATGGAGCGCGTGGCTCACCAGTCTAGGTGGTCCCGGAGGAGCATTTGACATTAGACCCATGTATGATTGGCCTTACACCGACTATCCGACCAAGTACACATACTACTTGGAGCTTGAATCAGCCACACCAGAAAGTATAACATTGAAGGTTGACATGATAACCTCTGGAATGGAATGCCTGCTCGCCAGAATGTTCCGGGCAACCTTCATGCCAGGCCTAGAAGGCTCCTACGACGACCTACATTTTAACGCAACAATACGCCCAGATTCAGCGGATGTCGACCTTGACACAGCTTGGACATGGGCCATGTACATGTGGAGCTACAACGACACAGCCTTCGCCCCTCCAACATGGGCTCTTGAACCCATATTCGGAGACTACCCAGACCTAGCCGAAAAATACGGTGTAACCACGTCTCCAGCCTACCCATACCGCGACAAAACATACTACATAGTCACCCCCGGCAACAACTACTACGGGCAATATGGACCTTACGACTACACACCAAACTGCTTCAACCTGAAAGAAGGAGAAACCCTAACGGTGGACTGGAGCAACGTATACACAAAAGGCCCAGTATGGGTTTTCAAACAAAACCCGTGGACGCCGCCACAAAAACCCAACGACACCCTAACAGTGGTCTCAGGCTGGCTAAATTTATCGACAGAAACATCTGAACCCTACGCCCAATGGATACAAACTCATCCGCGGATAAGTTATAACCCAACAGCAAAAACCATAACCTTCACAGGCCCAATAAACTTCACAGAACTCTCCCAACAATACATGCCGGAAGAATGGGAACGCATAGGCGGACTATTACCGTGGGGAGAACCATTATTAGAATTTAAAGTTGTCCCCTCAATTGAACATGACATATGTGTAGCAAACGTAACTCCCACCAAACAAATAGTAGGCGAAGGATTCAAAATCAACATAAACGTAACCCTCGTAAACCAAGGCTTAAACCCGGAAACCTTCACAATAAAAGTCTACGCAAACGAAACACAAGCCGCCACAACAACCTGCACATTAACACCAGGTGCCTCAACGACAGAAACCCTCACATGGGACACAACGGGCTTTACGAAAGGCCGATACATATTAAGCGCATACGCAGAACCAGTTCAGGGTGAAATAGACACGGCAGACAACACTTTCGTTGATGGTTGGGTTTATGTGGGCATTCCAGGCGACGTAAACGGCGACACTTATGTGAACGTTAAGGACGCAGTTATTCTCGGAGTAGCCTTCGGCTCAAAACTGGGCGACCCAAACTATAACCCAAACGCAGATATAAACAATGACGGCTACGTAAACGTCAAAGACGCCGTCATACTAGGGGTACACTTCGGAGAACGCGATCCATAACTCATCTTTTTTCTACTACTTTTTTAAAAAAGTATATTAAGTTCAGAGGTGTTATCCAGCAGTCTATGTATGGCCATCCGAACCAGACACCTAGTTTCACAGCGTCTTTGATGTTGATATATCCATCCATGAATAGATCTGCTCTTGGATCCCAGTTGGGATTGATCCCAAAAGTAAGGGAGATAGTATGGAAAAACGCGAGAAAGGTTGGAACCTGCCGAAACCGCCGACGGAAGTTTAAAGGCTGAAAACGCGTGCAATTCAAATTGGAACATGGCATGGTGACGTATATGAAAACCATTAGAATAGATGACGAAACCCACAAGCGGCTAACAGCCACGCTTGGATTATTAATGACACAAACTAAAAGAATGGTAACATACAGTGAAGTAATAGAAGCCCTTCTAAACAGCTCAATAACGCTAAACCCAAACCTAATCGCGGAAGTTGAAAAATTCATAAACGAAAACAAACAGCAAGGCTACCTAACAAGGGAGGAATTCATAGCAGAAGCCACACGACTACTACTAAGAATAAAGAACAAAAAATACCAATACATAGAAATCCCAACCGAGAAATACGACAAGCTAAACGAAGCCTTAAAGAAAATGAGAATGCCCTACCATAACGCTTCAGAATTCATAAAAGACCAAATAGACAAGACACTTGAACAATACGAAAAATTCCTCAAGGAAATCGAATAACGCCATATGAAACTAAAAACTATTTTGGCAAATAGGAGGATCTATTGAGTAAATATTTGAAAACATTGTAATTATGTTGATCGATTAAAACGTCGAAAATACGTTGCCCAATAGGGGGTGATCGAAACGATCCACGTTGTTTCTTTTGATTTAGAAGGAACTCTTCTGGATATGACGTTTAGCGAGAAAGTTTGGAATGAAGGTTTACCTAGACTTTACGCCGAAAAGTATAGATTGGATTTTTCGGAAGCTAAAAAGATTGTTTAAAAAGAGTATGCCCCGTAGGCAATGAACATGTTGAGTGGTATGATTTAGAATATTGGTTTAAGAGATTTGGGCTTTCAAATCCGAAGGGGCTGCTTGAAGCTTATAGAGGCTTTATCCAACTTTTCCCCGAGACAATTGATGTTTTGGAGAAGTTAAGCCGAAAGTCTAAGCTAATCGTTATCACAAACTCCAGTAGACTATTCATTAACGTGCTTGTCGAAGAATTAGCCCACTACTTCAGCCGAATCT
>Ga0185307_1000839_pt1 | contig 18154 bp, 15 predicted proteins | sample LHCtaG_FD_128010 | JGI IMG/M metagenome (GOLD analysis project Ga0185307, IMG submission 128010) | Hot spring microbial communities from Little Hot Creek, USA to study Microbial Dark Matter (Phase II) - LHC4sed_matched (SPADES... | ecosystem: Environmental > Aquatic > Thermal springs > Hot... | reverse complement strand
TTTAAAAGGCAGCCTCCGAGGGATTGGTAGAAAAAGAGCATCTGTGAGCTCCCTTTGCAAGCTCTATCGTTGAAGCAGGAAGCCCACATCATTTATGAGTGGGTGGTTCACCAGTTGATGGCTACTCCCGCAGCCCGTTCACGTCATCATAGCTTTGAATTGAAGCGGTTTCTAACCTTTTTCCTCCATTTTTTCAGCAGCGTTGTCGAAGTTTTTCCCAACATTTTGCCAGGGCGCAGTCCAATTCTCTTCAGTATACATCATCCTCTGCAACTCGAGAAGGTTGTACCGTTTCCCTCTCTTCCGTCGATCCGACCGCGCTCCAGCATCCCCCGACGCGCCTTTAGGTTGCTGAGGTTGCTCGGCGGGAGGTTTCTGAATTGAGGGTTCCTGGCTCGGCGGGGGCACAGCGATCTTTATTACTTGAGGCGCTTCTGCCGGAGGGGCTGCTGGCGGAGGAGTTGAAGGCGCTGCTGGCGGAGGAGTTGAAGGAGGAGTTGCTGGTGGAGGGGTTGGAGGCGCTGCTGGCGGAGGGGTTGGGGGTGCCTCCGTTGGAGGTGTTGGCAGCTCTCCGAGATGGAGTTTCTTCGCGATCCAGGTTTGCGACGCGTATTTGTTCGGGCTCGAGTTTTCTAGGGCGCGCCTTATGAAGGCTTCGTCATTCATTCTGGCCATATTCGGGTTACTCATCAATTTGCTCGCTGTGTAAGCCAGGAAGTCCGGGTTGGTTTTTTCAGCCCTCAGAATCATTCTGGCCGTATTGAAGCCGACTTCCTCCGCGTCAGTTGGGGTGAGCTTGACGTCCGTGTAGTTCCCAACAAGCTCGCCTAGGTGAACGTAATTGCTCGGATCCCTCGCCATAGCCGTTAGATCCCTTATTCTGTCTTTGGTGGTTTGGTCTATTACTCCGCTCCAGGAGTCTTCATCCTCCATCAGGTCGCAGATCAGCTTCGACATTGCCGTTTTGCCTCTTTCTCCAGCGTGGAACAGCTCCGTCGCCCAAAGTATGCTGCCTTCAGGTATTTCCCGCGGTTTTGTAACGCCTCCAATTAGATCCTGCAGCATGCGCTGGTTTTGCGGAGCGTTGTCCAATTGCGCCTTGTAGAAGTTCATTTTCTTCATCTCATCCATTTTACGGACTTCCGGTCCGGATTCCCCGATCCATTTCAACGTGCTGAACCTCATTTCAGGGCTCATTGAGTCAAGCAGGGTCCTGAGGTTTTCCTCAACCTCCCTCTTATCCGCAAACTTGTGGAGTTCAGGATACTCGTCCGGCGGGAGGTATGTTTCGAAGAGCTTCCCGCTTCTAACAAGGTTTGGATATTCGACATCGTTGAATTCTTTAACACGCGCGCTGTCTCCAGCGAGGGGATGCAGTCCTTTCACCGCTCCCGAAAGGAGAACTGCTTGCGCGACTTCGCCGGCCTTCTCCCTCATTAAATCCTCAACCTCCTTCTTCACCTCAGGAACTGCGGCGGCTCCGCGAGACAGGATTGTTCCGGCGCTGGCTCCAGTGACCAACGCTGGCAGAACTTGGGCTGCCGTAGCGATGGCTCCGGTGCCGAAGCCCTTAAGCGTCTCCCTGATGCCTCCGGCGCCAAGCTCCCTCATCTTCGCCGCAGCCGTGGCGCCGCCGGTGAGCGTTCCAGTCGTCATCATTATTGCGCCAGTGAAGAGCCCTGTGCCGGTTGCAGCGGCGGCGCTCGCCATGGAGGATGTTGAAGTGAACAGCGCGCCGAGTCTTCCGGCGAAGAACGTTGACATGTATGCGCATCCTAAAAGTGAGGATAGGGCGATCATCATTTTAACCAGGCCTGAAAGCCCCGTCTGCGCGACCAAGACAAACCCGAAGTGGAGGATTATGGCCGACATTACGCTTGCGAAGATTAGCCCAATGATTGTTTCGATGAGGGAGTCCGCAATATGCCTGATGGGCGGTATCAGCCTTAAAACCAGGAGGAGCGGGAGAATCGCTGTCAGGCATCCCAGTAGGAGCAGTCGGACTGCGCCCATTGAAACGCAGACCATCAGTATTGAAACGCAAAACGTGAATATGACTATTGAACCGAAGAACCTTATTGCGATGTCGAACCCCTCAAGAAGGAATGATCCTCCGACGGCCCTGATGATCTCCTGGATCTCGTTTCCGTCGCCGATTACCAGCCCGGATCCTCCGACCGCGGGCCAACCCGTGAAGACGTTTATCACTGAGGATACAGTGTTGTAGATTGGCCTCACAGCGAATATCAATATGAGTGTGAAGACGCTGTTCATCACAATATTTGCCGCGGTTCCCTCATTCATTATCTTGAAGCTTTCTAAGGCGTAGCATATGCCGGCTATGAAGAGAACTATGGCGAACATTGCGAGGGCAATGGTGGTCACTGAGGTGTGGAATTGGAGGGCGGCCTTTCCAACCCATTGGGCGGCGGTTTTAGGCTCTGCGTAATTCTCAAGAATTGGGAGTTCGATCAGGAGGGAGTAAGCTCCCTCAGATCCGCCCAGTATCTCGCTCGCGAAGAACTGAAGTATGTTCGGAAGGAAGTACGCCATAAGCCCCATTATAACTAGGAGAAAAGCGATGAATATGGCTGCGTCTACTCCGGCGAAGCCCCTCTCATTTCTCAGAACGCGTTTAAGGCGCCGAGAGGCCACCCCAACCACCAAAAATATTTCTTTCAGTTGGACTAAAAAGGAGATGATGAATTTCGATGCTCCGCTTTTAGTGAATTGCTGCCTTCGCAGCCCTCTCCGGACGCGGATTCCCCGCGGCTCCGTCCGATTTGGATTTTAAAAATTCGTTGATCCATAATGTGTGGCGGCATATGGTGGCGGGAAAGATGCTTAAATGCCCATACTGTAATTGCGTTTTCATTTCGGCGACGGATTTGGAAAGGCATCTCTCCGCGGTGCATTGGAGGAAGGGCAGGAGCGGCTGGGAGTGGATGCCGGCTGAGGAGGCGCAAGACTTGGCGTTGAAGCTAAAGTCGATCGGTGAGTTCAGCGATGGAAGATACGTCTACAGCCTGAGCGGCGATAAGAGGACGATATTCAGGAGGCGCATCCAGCATGGCTGAGGGGATCCGCACGGTTGCTTAAAAGCCGTGTTGATGAAGTCTGTTGGTGGTCGGGTTGAAGCCTGCGGCGGCGATAATTGAGCTGGATAGGTTGGAGATGGGTTCATTAACCCCCAGGCTTTCCTTCGACGAGGGCTGGGTGAGGGAGCTCGCCGAGGATATTGGGAGGAACGGGCAGATTAAGCCAATCATTGTCAGACCGCACCCCTCTAAGCCCGGCTTCTACCAGGTTGTCGATGGAGAGCACAGGGTTAGGGCGATGATGCTTCTCGGGGAGAAGACGATTAGAGCCGAGGTTCATCAGTTAAGCGACAGCGAGGCCGCTCTCTTAGCGATGAGGGTGAATGAGTTGCATGGGAAGAGGCTGAGCGAAATTGAGGAGGGAATTCACATGCTCAAGCTGCAGAGGGAGTTCGGGTGGACCGAGGAGGAGATTGCCAGAAGGGTTGGGAGAAGCAGACAGTGGGTTTCGGACAGGATCAGAGTGGCTGAAAACGCTCATGAGGAATTACTCAGGATGCATGCCGCCGGGAAAATAGCGTTGGCACATGCAAGGGAGATCATTGAGCTTCCGAAGGAGGAGCAGCCGAGGGTTGTCAGGAAGGTTGTTGAGGAGAATTTAACTTCAAGGCAGACGGCGCTACTCACACACGTACTGAAAAAAGCTGAGAGCGGAGAGGAGAGGGAGCGGATACTTCAGGAGCCCGTTAAGGTTCTGGCCGAAGCCTACAGGAGCGAGGAGGAGAAGATCCAGGAAACCCTACTCTCAGGGAAGGACGAAATAATTGAAGTGTTCACATGTCCGGACTGCGGGAGAAAAGCCATTGTGAACTGGGTTGACAGGAGGCTTGATTGGGGTGAGCGGAGCTAGCTGCGGGGTTGCGGGCTACATGATCGTCGTCAACGAGCTGGCTGAGATAAAATTAGGCAGCAAAGTTTCAAGGAAAGACATGGCTGAGCTTTACAGAAGGTTCGGCTCAAGGTTCGCTGAAGCTTGGCGCCTTGTTAAGGAGAAATCGGTTAAGAAATATGTTTTCAAGCCAAGCGGGCTGGTAAGATGGGTCGTCGTCGGCGAGGGGAAGGAATACCTAGTGTACGGGGACGTTGGATATTGCAGTTGCGACGACTTCTTCTTCGCCGTAATGAACAATGAGGCCAAGGCATGCAAGCATCTGATAGCCCATAGGATAGCTTCCGCCCTAGGGCTCTTCGACGTCTTCGAGGAACCTGATGAGATGCTCCCGAAGCTTCTTGAGGAATGGCGTTGATTATTGGTTCAAAACCCAAGCGGATCAGTTGAGCCCCTTTTTAAAGCATTCCCCCATCCACTTTTTGGTATAAGAATGTGTGTGGTAGCCTTGAAGGGGAATGAATTAATAGAGGCCTTCCACCTCCTTCAGTCCGGAGGCAGCGTTCCCGAGGAGGTGCGGGCAATCCTGAAGTTGAGCTTCTTTGACAAACTGAAGATCAAAATGGGCTTCCCAAAATATATTGGGGACTTCACAAACGATGGGTGGAGCGGCAACCTCCCATTCTACATAGTTTGGTGCCACTGGCACAAAATATTCTTCATTGATTACCCCCACGGCTTCGACAACCACTTCCATTGCCCGAAATGTCTCGAGGAGGCCGAGAAGCTTAGGGCAAGGCTGGCTGACGGAAAGTGGATCTAACCGCTCAATCCTCCGGATCCTGAGCCCTATATTACTCTTCATGTTTGTAAGAAAACGTTAAATCTGCTTTGTGGCTTAATTAATCTCTCTGTTTAGTTTTTTTCTCCTATGGATTGGAGACTTGTTGATGGAACCCAGAGGAGGAGTTTTGAAGCGTTTTTAGCCGGAAAGCCCTCTTCCCAGACCGCTCGGTCAACTGAGGAGGGAAATGAGTTTGCCTGCGACCCAGAGCGGAATGTTGCCGAGCGGGAGGAGGAGCAGTGCGATGGTGAAGGGGATTAGGAGCGGGATCGTCGGTGAGGCCAGGACCCCATCCCTGAAAAGATGCCTGTTCCCCCTTATTTTTTCAAGTATGGGCTCAAGGTTGGCTTCAGCGTGGATGAGCCTCACTGGCTTCCGAAAGATTCTCCCGCCCTCCTCAACCAATACTTCAGCTGGGAAATAATGCAGTCCCCGCTCAAGACTCTCCAAGCTAACCTTTCTAGTTGTGAACATTAAAATAGCCTTATCCATTAAGCCCGCTTCGACCCCGCTGAAGATGCTTCTCCGCCTGAGCATATCCAGCGCATTCGCAGAGAAGATGGCGAGCGGATAGAAGATGCAGAAGATGTAGGCGTTCATGATTACGGTGACGGCGGGGATCCCAATCGGGTCGCCTAGAAACATCCGCATTCCGCGCGGATAGGTCGGAACTGTTAAGCCGATGAATATTAGGGCCTTCATGTCTGCGCCGCCAAAAAGCCCAAAATACGCGGTCGGGACCCCCAGAATAACTGAGATCCCCGCTGAGATCGCCAGGGCGGAAACGGTTAAGTCCCCGAAGACAATATTTAATACTGAAAGCGCAAACCCCGCTGGCCAAGCAGCCACCCAAAGCCTGTTGGAGACCTCTCTAGTTTTCAGGTCACATATTGAGGCGTACGTTAAAACCGTTAGGGCGAAAACGTAGCTGACCCACCAGAACATTCCGAGGTCACTCCTCGCCAGGAATTCCCTCATTTGAGATGGGGGGAAGGCTTAAAAACCTATCTTCCGCCGGCTTTTCGCCCTCCCCAACTGACTCTTGAGTTGGCGGCTGGGCAGTTTCCCCACTGCCGAGCTGCTGTCTTGCGGCGGCGAATCTTCCAACCGCAACTGGAAGTTTGCCGACTGACGACGGGAAGCCTATTATCTGCGAGAGCTCGATGTCCGTAAGTATTATCGGGTTTCTCCTTCTGAAGAATGCTATTGCTGAGAAAACCGCAATTATCAGAGTGAGGATTGCGGCGAAGTCAGATGAAGAAAGAGATATTCCCTGGGTCAGAATCCTCTTTAAATTCAAAATGTCTGTTGAAATGAAAACGGCGAGCAGGGCGGCCGGGATGCCTATTCTAAGCAGTGAAGCAAGGATGTTTCTCACCGTATATCTTGAGGGGGCGCGTATTTGATCCGCCGGCTTAACTTTTCTCCCCCTCACCTTCCTGAACGACCTGAATCTGTTGATAAATGAGGGGAGCGAGCCTTCAACACCCTCAAGCGTTGAGGTTCCGTTGCCATATATTCTAATGCTGCAGGTGAAGAGGGGTCTTATTGTTTTTCGCTTCCCAATCTCTATTGCCTGAGCCCTCCTCGCGCTCACCTTATACTGCTGCCCATACTCCCACCACTTCTCCCGCCTAACGTCGTGTATGTCGCGGCGGACGGTTGCCTCCGCAAGCATGCCGACGCCCATGTCCGTAAACGCTTTACTCCAACTTGCTTTCCCATGCTCAAGCTCATAGATTTCCGACTCAATATTAACCGCGCCTTTCGGGTCGCCTCGGGCAACAACCTCAACAGCGCACCCGGTTCCGGCAAGCGACGAAACAATCCTGTCTATGATGTTGAAGGGCTGCTTCTCGTTTAACTCGCAGATCGGATAGGCCGCTGGACCGGCGAGCTCAAGGTCTAAACACCGCGTGTAGTTCATGTTCGGCGGTTCCACCTCAACAATTTCAGCGTTCATCGCCGTGTCCAAAACCCTGATCCCATACTGTTTCTGCTCCTCATCGGCGAACTGAAGGAAAAACCTAACGGTTCTCTTCCCCTCAGCCTCAGGATCCTCAGCGTCAACCATCAGGAACCTGAACGGCTTACCTGAGCCCTGGAGCCCGTTTAAGAAGGGAATGAAGCTTCCAGGCTTAATCTCAGATGACAGGAGAGGTCTGATCTCTATCCAACCGCTCATATCCACCAAGAAAGCAACTCTTTGAAACATTAAAAACCGTGTGAGCGGGAAAACCCCAACAAATCGCGGACTCTTTTTTTAGTGTTTCAGAAAGTATTTTTTTCGGGTGTTGAGTCTGGAAAAGGTTGTTGCATGTGTAAAGCCAACGGTGCTCGCGTTCTACGAGGGGCTGTTTAGTGGCGCCACGCTCATAGCGCTCTCGCTTTTCCTAATCGTCCAGTCGTCCTCCACCCCCTTCATCCAATGGTTTTCAATAGTCGCTTCAGCCCTGGGGGTTCTCAACATAGCTCTTTCGTTTCTGAGGGCCTGGGCAAGCACCTATGTTGTGACGGACAGGGGCGTTAGGGCGGAGTATAGGTTCATAGTCGTCGAAATCTCAGAGGTTCCGCATGAGAAGATAACGGACATAGTTGTTCAGCAGAGCCTTTTCGGCAGGCTGCTTGGGTTTGGAACGGTCCGCGTTGACAGCGCTGGAACGTCCTTTCAGGGCGCGGTCCTCAGGGGCGTGAGGAACCCGGAGGAGCTGAAGCGGATCATATCCGAGCAGAGGAGCGCCGCCGAAGGTCGCGCCCTGGGGGTTCAATAATGCTCCGCCGACGGCTCGCCGTCCTGCTCCTCATCTTCCTAGCGATGCCCCTCAACATTCCCAACATTCATGAATCCTCCTCCGCACCCATCCTCAACTGTAGAGGCGACCTCGACAGGATAAGCGTGGCGGTGAACTACGCTCCCGGTACTGATAAATACGGCAAGCCATCCGTCAACCCAGACGGAACATTCTATCCCGGCGATCAGATATGGGTGAGCTACAGCGTTCATGTTGGGGGCGACTTCTTCGAGGGGGTGGAAGCGCTGTTCGATCAGTCGGTTTTCGAGAAGATCCGCGATGACGGATGGGGGTCAACGCTGGGCTCAGCGCTGTTCAAGGTCAAGTTGGGCGCCAGGTCCGGCACATACGCCTTCACGGTTAAGGCCCGAGGGAGCGAAACAGCGAAGACCGGGAAGGACGGGTCAGTTACGGTTACGTATGGAGGGGTTGAAGTCAACGCCTACTACCACGCTGAATATTCCTTAACGATACTTTCCGCGGAGAACGGAACGTCCGACCCCGCGCCTGGAACATACTGGTATCGGGAGGGCAGCACCGTTAGCGTTAAAGCGATTCCCTCCAGAGGGTACGAACTCGACTACTGGCTTCTGGACAACGTTAACGTTGGATCATCTAACCCGATAAATGTTAGAATGGATGCCGCCCACAGCCTCAAACCCGTCTTCAAGAGGAAATCCTACACGCTTACAATCACGGTTGCTCTCGGGCGCGGAACAACCGATCCGGCCCCGGGAACATATGTGTATTACGAAGAAATATATGTCACCGTCACAGCGATACCGGACGAGGGTTTCGTCTTCCTCGACTGGATAGTTGACGGCCACACCGACAAAAGCAACCCAATAACCCTTTACATGGATAAATCACATTCGATTGCAGCAATATTCGTCCCTGAAAATCAGGGCGGCTCAGTTGAGGCGTCCCCGTCAGGATGGGTCTCGGGATGGGTGCCTCCAACCTCCAGTCCCGCCGCCAGCAACAAGCTCATCATTAAGGATCTGAACTTCTCCACGTGGTTTGATGTTTTCAGGGGGAAGGTTTTCTGCGCCTCCGGATACTTGATCGATTCAGCGGGAAACCGAATTGCCTACAGCCCCGTCGTTGTGGAGTTCAGGAAGAACAACCTCTTCACTAACGTTGCGTGGACGATTCAGAAGGTTGTTTGGACGAATGGGAGGGGGTACTTCGTTGCGGAGGACAGCTGTAACCCGCTTTTCGAGTCCTTCCTCGGCGTGAGGGCGTGGGCTGAGAAGGACGGTTATCTGCCCTCATGGAGCCTTTCAATCTCGGTCGCCCCCTCCTCGGTTGTTTTAGGTCAGGACGGGGCGGTGCTTGTCGGGTTGATCGTTTCCTTAAGCGGGCGCTACACTCCAGTCCCCGTAACGGTCGCCGCATCCCTCCCGCCGGATTGCTCAGCCTCCTTCTTCCCCGAGCCGGGGGAGGTTGACGGTTTAACCCCCCTCCAATCAACCCTCCTAATATCCGCCCCCTCAACAGCGCCCATCGGGGATTACGCGGCTGCGATCACCGTTTCAAGCGGATTGGTCTCAGCTGAGGCGGCTCTTTCAATAAGGATCACTGAGCCCATACGATACGATTCGGCTGTGACGTTCAGAGCCAGCGGCCTCAGATCCGACGCAGCAAACCAAACGCTGATCATCGACGGCAACTTAACCGTGAACGCCAGGATGCTTCCATACACAGCCGCATGGAAGACGGGGACCCAGCATTCCTACAGGTGGATGAATATTGTGAGTTCAACCGTTAAGGGGAAAAGATACGTATTTGAAGAGGCGAGGGTCACCATCCGCTACCTTTCCGAGGCAACCGTTGAGGTTGAGGTTGTCGAGTACAACCCTCAATTCACCATCACCCTAATCTACACGATGCCGAACGGTTTGGGAGGGAACAGCTACGAGAAGCCGTTTGTGGTAGTGTTGAGGTACGATGGCAACGGCCCGGAGGGGAACTTGGGGCAGAGGGCGATTATTGAAAATTGGGCTTGGAGCGGCTACGCGAGCAGGATCCCAATGCAGCAGGGCTTCATCAGCGCAACGGATATTTTCAAACCCAAATTAACCGTTGAGGAAATCACGAAGCTCTTTAATGCAACAAACATCTTCAGCATTTCATCGCTCGGACAGGTCGAGTTCGCCATTTCAGGGATTGATGGTGAAACCGAGGGCGTCGCGCTCTACGTTGACGGTGAAGCCGTCGACGTGCATCTCCTCCCGAAATCGTATAGGTGGCCTGAGAATACAACCCATGCTTACAGGTGGGTTCAGCGCCTCCCCGTCTTCGACGGCGGACAGGGGGTTTGGGATGAAGCCTTCACGTTCAGACACGTTCTCGTAATGTCCCCGGAAATCAAAGGTCTGGAGAACCTCGTGAATGGAAGCGGCAGCCAAACGAATATTGAAGACCTTTACAACCTCATATCCCAAAGCTACAGGCTTGACTCTCCATCCGGAACCGTGAATGCGACGGCCCTCGGAAACAGGATTGTTGGGGTTTACTCGCATGATAAGCTCCTGGACGGCGTGGCGGGGCAGGTTAACGTGGGGCATGAGGCGCTTGTGTGCGCCACGCCCGGCTACCCAATCTATTTCAACAATGAAAGCAGGTACGCAAAGCTCGTTTTCGACTTGGACGATAGGGTAGCGAGGCAGGCGATGAACCTAGGGTATAATACCTCCATAACCTACAGCATCACCCTCTCAAACAACATGTTCACGGTCACCCCCCACACCATCCCCATCAGCTACACCTGCCCGCTTGAGTTCTACTGGAAGAGCGTGAGCGCCGTCGCCTACAAATGGAGCGGCGCCTGGAACATTGACTCAACGGTCAGGATTGAAGCATTATTTGATGCAGCGTTCAACTTCACGGAGAAAGAATGGTTTGAAGGGTACTTTCAAAGCCAAAACGTCGATGATGAAACGTTGAAGATTGCGCTTCAGGACCTTTACGACTGCATGCCCCAGTACTTCGCGGGCGCCGGCGAAGCCTCCGGAAGCATGCTCAGAATCAGCCCATACTACTATAACCTCAACGTTACAGCTGGTCGCGGTTCGTTCAAGATAGGCGCGGTTCCCGAAAGGGACGAGTGGACCGAGATGGTTGAGTCGAAGCTGTGGCGCTGGTTTTCGCCGGCATCAACCGTCAGCGTCGACTCCTTCAGCGTCAGGGGCTCAGCAAGCATAAGGGTTCATGGGAAGGGCTCCCGTTCAGCCTCAGCGATCCTGAGGTTCGTGCGCTATATTGAGGCGACGCCGTCAACAACATTAAAGTTTAAACTGTATTTGGGCGACGGCTTCAGCGGAAACGTCACGGTGTACGTTGAGGGCGGGGGAGGAGCCGTCAACCGCACAATGCTCGTGGATCCGAAAAAATGGATTGAGGTTTCCGTCGGGGGAATCCCGGATAAAGCCAACCAGGTGGGCATATACGCCGAGCTCATCGATGAGGAGGGATCCTTCCGGGTGGACGACCTCCGCTTTGAGGGGGCTAAGGTCTGGGTTTGGAGCGAGAAGACCTCGATTGAAAGAACGGTTTATGTGGACTTCGCAGTTGAGGAACCGTTCATGGTGTACGTGAACATGGACCCGAACTCCCCGCTTCAGGCGAATGTCACGTCCGACACTCCTAAATCCTCAAGGATCCTTGTTGATGCCGTTCCTGAGCTCGGCGGTCTGTCAAGGATTGCCGTTTACGCCCTGCAGGGCACGCCGCCGAGCAACCTCACCGAGATCTCAACAGCGCATCTGCGCTTTTTATCCGCCCTCAACCTAACCGGCGGAAACAAGCCGGCTGAAGGTATTGGGGGATTCAACTTCTACCGCGGGTACACGAGGATTTACGGGTCGGTCCTTGGCTTCAGCGGACAGGTTGAAATCCTCATCAATAAGGATCCAACCGTGGTTGCGCAGCCCGGCGGCAACGAATCGCTCCTCCTAGTGGAGGCGGTTAACGTTTGGGGAACGAAGTTCCGCACAGTTGTCTCGGTTCAGCCGTACGGGAAGACGGAGTGGGAGGTCATGATGGAGGAGGTTGGAAGATATATTGTCTACATAGTTATCGCCGCGGTCGTGATCAGCATAGCGATCTACTTAGTGAAGGGGAGGGAGCCTGAGGAGCCCATCTGGCGATTTTAGCCATGTCCAAAGTCGATTTTTAAAATGGACGACCCCCATTCCAACCATAGGAGCCTTGGAGAAACAGGGTTATGGCTGAAGTTGAGAAGTGCCCGGAGTGCAAAAGCACATACATAATCTCCGACCCCAACAATGGGGAGGTTGTCTGCGGGCGATGCGGGCTTGTAATCTCGGAGAAGGCGATCTTGAACGATGCGGAGTGGCGGTCTTTCACGCTGGAGGAGGAGCTTGAAAAGAGCAGGGTCGGCGCACCCCCAAGCCTTCTAATCCACGATAAGGGGTTGACGACTGTTCTCAACCCCAAAGCATCTAGACTTAAGCCAGAGGCCAAACGCAGAATGAGCCGCATGAGGAAGTTGCAGGTGAAAATGCGCGCCTACTCCGCCACTGACAAAAACCTGGCCAAAGCCATGTCGGAAATAGATCGCATCTCCGCCAGCCTCAATCTTCCGGCATCCGTCAAGGAGGAGGCGGCCCTAATCTACAGGAAGGCCTTTAAAATGAAGGTTATCAAAGGCAGATCGATATCGTCAATGGCTGCAGCATCCATCTACGTGGCCTGCAGAAAAACCGGTTTGCCCAGAACCCTGAAGATGATTGAAGCCGCCTCCGGGCTTCAGAGAAAGGAGATTGCCAGAAACTACAGGCTACTAATCAGGACCCTTGGCTTTAAAATGCCGGCCGCAAGTCCGGTGGGATTCATGTCGAAGATTGTGGAGAACCTTGAAATTCCGCGGGAGGTTCAGGCAGCAACGCTGAAGATCCTGAAGGAAGCTAAAGGAGCGCTCATTACTGCCGGGAGAGATCCTAGGAGTCTCATAGGAGCCGCCATCTATATGGCGTCCAAAATGGCCGGTCTCCAAATAACGCAGGCAGACGTGGCCGCCGCCGCGGGGATAACGGAGGTCACTATCAGAAATTGTTGTAAAATGCTTTCGCAAATTCTCGAGGAACGAAATTTTCCGCTCATACGGTTAAATCAACGGCTCCTGCGCGTATAATTTTCTCATCTGGGCTTTTACAAGCCTCTTGTTCTGCAGCGTTCTCAGGGCTTTTTCAAGCCTCTTCTTTCCGAACCCCAGCGCAGCCATGATTTCAACTTTGTATCTGCCCGGCTTCTGCCTCAGGAGGATCCAAACTTTTTTTGAGTCGTCGTCGAGGCGCTCAATCACGCTTGGAAGCTGAATCTGCGGGAGATTGACTGGCTTAACCTCGATCTTCAATGACTCCTTGACTGCAAGTGCGGCCTTAAGCCTCTCAATCTCCTTCCTAGCCTCCTCAAGCTCCCCCTCAAGCTCTTTAATCCTCCTCCTGGCTTCCTCAAGGTCGCTCCTCTCAGCCTCCTCCCTTAAGGCAGCCTCCCTAATCTCCTCTATGAGCGCATTCAACGTCCTCTCCGCGTCCTCGCTCCTCGGAGCCGCGTACTCGAGCTTGGGCGTTTCAGCCCCATGCCTAGTCCTCCTGGGCTCAGTAACCCTCAGGAACTTGGCATCGGAACCGCATATTGCGAGCCACTCGCCCGGCTTAAGGTCCAGCAGCCTCGCCGCCTCAACGCTAAGGCCCCTGTCCCTATACGGCTTAAGGCACTCCCTATCAATATATTCTATGTCCTGCGGGGAGAACTTTCCATACAAAGTCAGGTTGGCGAGCTGCCTGATTGTGAAGTTGACCTCCTGAGGCCGAGGCGATATGGCGATCGCTGAAACGTTCAGCTTCCTTCCCTGAAGGAAGCAGTCCTTGAATGCCTTGATCATCCTGGCGTAGACCCAGGATGGGACGGCCCTCCCGGAAACCCTTGAGGTCGCGTATTCCTGAGCCTCCTCCAGAATCAGCAGGACGGGCCTCCTATGAACTTCCTCATGCTTCAGGAGGCTCCTAATGAACCTGCTCGTGAAGTCGACGAGTTTCTCCTCATCCTCAACGTCCTCAGTGTAGAAGATCATTGATGCGCCACCCTCAACAACTGCCCTGGCATATGAGGACGGTGAGGACGGTATGAAGTCCAAGTCCCTCTCAAATGGACCTCCAACCACCAGGACATCCCTAAGCTCCTTCAGGACATGGTACTCGGCCCTCGGCTGGAAGACAACTATGGTTCCCCCCTGCAGGAGCCACTGCTCAGCGAGCAGGGCGGCCGTGTAGCTCTTGCCGGAGCCCGGACCTCCGAACACGCATATGCGCAGCCCCTCGGTCCTCCAAGGCTCGCAATCACTATCAATTATAAGTTCATTCGAAACCTTCAGCCGCAACCTCAACGCCTCAATATTAATGGCGCTCACTTGTTTTAAAACATCCCGAAACCGTTCACCGGTGGGAGGGAATTGTATCGGCGGCTTCGGAAACATAATTAAAGTCCTTTTTCCAGGTCGATCGGTCGCAGCGTTTATGAGCGATGGATGAGGGGGCTGGATAGAAAATGCTGTGAATAATGTGGAAAACCCCCGAAAATCCGCCCCTTTGCTGTTTGACGCTGTTGAAGCCTCGCCATTCCGACCTGAACTTCAGCTTTTTTCGCCGGGCTGATTCGATCCGAAGAATATCTCGTATGTCAGAAAAGCGAATATCGCCGCGGTCACCCCGGCGAATATTATTGGAGCGCGCATCGTTTTAATGAGGAAGCCCAGGAATGGGATGACCAACACCAATTTCCCTTTGACGGCGTCCCGCGGAACAACCCATGGGTCGACCGACCTGCTGTTGTCGCCTTTCGTTTTGAATCCTCTTTCCGTTTCAGACACGATCCTATGCGCAACCAAGCAGCCGTGAACCTTGAACAGCACCACGTCGCCGATCGCATAGTCGCTCTGCTTCACAAAGATTCCGAGCGCATTATTTGGAAGCGTCTCTCCCATGGAGTTGCCGTTTGCCACAACAAGGCAGATTAACCCTGTGATGGCGAGGACTATCATTAGGAGGGTGGCGGAAACTATGAGAAGAGGAAAGAGGAAACGCGAGATCCTTCGCATCCCGCTGCCAAACACTCACTTCAGCCCCACAGCATTTAGCTCATGCCCACTTGAACCCTGCTATGCGGCTCGGGTAGCCTGAGTTGCCGTGGTAGAAGCGCGCCGTCAGCACCAGGTCTCCCTCCTCACCGCCTACTAGGCGGAGGTTGTAGTATGTGTAGTAGTAGACGGTCCATGTTGAGGACAGGAGTTTCTGGGCGCCGAGCTGCTCTGTTGTAAAGGTTTCAAGCAGGCGCCAACCTTCGAAGTCCATGTAGACGCGTACAACTATTGAGTCCGTCGGGTCGAGGTTGACCTCTGGGCAGCTCCATGTTGCCGACTGTAAGCCCTGTCCGTTACTGTTCCTCGAAACCAGAGCCACCGGCGTTCCGGAGGTTATCTCCGTTTCGGTGCCGGCGGACGAGCGCTTCCAAACCCTTATTCCCCACGTTATAGTGATCTGACCATCGACTATAGCTTCGTCCCCCTCCATTCTATACGAGACATCTGGCCCTACTAAAAGCCTGATCGCGGTCAAGCCGTTGACCGTATGAGTATGGTACCCAAAGTATCTTTCCTCGGTGTGGATCTGCGCGAACACAGCTGTCAGGGTGTGGGCTGAGTTCATCTGAACCGTTATCGGGTTGCTTGAGCCGGCGTTGTTTCCGTCGAGCAGCCAGTGGCTGAAGAGGTATCCCTGGTTCGGGGTGGCGGTTACTTGAACCTGCGCTCCGCTGTCATGCCAGTACGTGCCGGGCGCCGGATTCGTCGACCCGCCTCCAGAGGGGCTGACATCTATCGTGAGCTGGTACTCTGTATGGTAAGATGGGTTAAGGTTTCCCGGCGCTGAAACGGTTCCAGACCAGCTTGGCGGGTTGTGGTTTGCGTAACGTTTCCCACTTGTCGACGAGCCTACATACTGCTGATACGCATAACTGTGAGATGAACCGCTGTCCCACCAGAAGCTAACGGGAAGGTTTGAGTAGGCATAGTTGGTTGAGTCGACCGTTACAACGGTTCCAGAAGCGTCTGAGCCTAAGCCGCTGGCCGAGAAAGTCCACTGGTACTGGGTCTTCCAGTTCCAGGTTATGCTTGAAGGGGCGTCTATGACGAAGTAGACGCTTGTGTCGCTGCCTGAGGATGGAACGCTTCCAGTTCCAGTCCAGCCTGTACACGTGTACCGTACGCCTGTGCCGCCTGACACGGGCGAAGTGACTGAAGCTGTTATGCCTGTTCCAGAGTCAAACCAGCCGCTTGCAGGAGTTGGCCAGTCATAGGCTGAGGAGACTGTGAGGTAGTACTGTGTTTTGTATGCGGCTGTTACGGATCCGCCTCCGAAAGGAACGATGATGGTTCCGCTTCTGGCTGTTGACAGACCGCTCGTCGAGGTCCAGACGTAGCGTTTTCCGCTTGAGGCACCGACAGTTTCCGTCCACTCAAATGTATGGTTGCTGTTGACAAGCCATGTAAAGGTTTTCGGTATGTCAGCGAAAGTGTATCCTGTTGAATCCACCGTTAAGATGTTGCCGGTGGCGTCTGAGCCTAAACCCTCAGCGTTGAAGGAGACCTCAGCACTCGTAATTGAGGCGGAGGCGATCAACTTGATCTTATAAATTGCCGATGGAGAGGCCGGGGGCGAGGTTGAAACCGCAACGGGCGTCTCCCCCGGAAGCTCAGAGGCGAGGGTCAAGTTCCCCGAGGAGATCAAATCATCATGCTTGTCGAGCAAGTAGGCGAAAATCTGTGTGCCTTGCGGAAGCGAATCTGTAAACGTGATCCAAACCCCATCCACCCTTGGAAAACCATCGTAATAACTTACGTTCCAAGCAATACGGAGGATTTGGGTTGGGGAAGAAACTTCAGCTTCGCCCCCTCCCAGCTTAGGTATCTCGGGGAGCTGCATGTAGGATGTGACCGCTAAAGTTATGACGAAAACTAACAAACAGAAAAAGGGGAAAGAGAGCTTTGCCCGCATTTCAACTACCTCCTTTACGGAGGACAGACAACCGTCACGGCTATCTTGTAGACGATTGCCGCGTCCACGCCCGGCGAAGTGCTGACTGTTGTCGACTGCTCTTTCGACAGCGGTTGGCTTAGAACTTTTGACCCGGAGGCCACGACCGTGTCGGCATCGTCGAGCAATACAAGATATATTGTCGTTCCGCTTGGAAGGTCGTCGTCAAAGGACAGGGATGCCCCTGTGACCTTCACGGGAGTGCCTTCAAGAACCCATGAGTACTCATCAACGTTTGCAGGCGCCGTAACTTCACCTTCACCGCCACCTAAGGACGGTATTGAGGGCACGTTCATTTGAGCCGCAAGACCATATACTGTGACGAATATGGCGACGTAGACCAGTGCAGCAACCGCGATTTTCTTCCTTTCCACTTCACTCACCTTGTCTTTCAATATGAAGAATTCCAACTCTTTAAAAAAGAAATAGAAAAAAGTGCGTCATTTTGGGGGTACTTAGCCACACCATGCCGAAATTGACTCACTTAATCATGCGCTCGCGGAAAAACCCGCAGTTGCGGTCTTTGAACCCTGTTGAGTCATTATTAAGTTTGCCACGCGCGTGGCGCGCTGATGATATTTCAGGTGGTCGAATCTGCGGGGATCTGCGCTAGGTCGTATATCAGGATCCTTTTTCCTCTCACAACCTCTATCTTCTTTTTCCCTTTCATAATTTTCCTCAGTAGCGCACCGACTTTTTGGCTGTTCCAAAACTTTTCAAACTCCTCTCTGTTTTTGAATTTCCAGCCGGCTATTTTCCACAGCTCCTCACGTAAGTGGGGCAGAGCGATTGTTCCTTCAGCTTCGATGGTTGAGACCGCTTTCTCCAGGTCGCCTTCAGCCTCCTCTTCAATCATGATTCTTCTTGCGACCTCTTTCCCCTCCTCCGTCAGCTTGAAGAAGATGTTTCCGAATCGCTTGACGGGCATTTCTGATGGAACCACCTGCACAAGCCCGGCGTCCACTATGCGATACATTGTTCTTTTTGCGAGGCGCCACAGCCGGTAGTTCGGGCTCAGCCTCTTCTTCGGCAAATTAGGGTAGGCGCCAATCCTCTTCGCTAGAACATGCCATCTGATGAACTGCCAGTTCTTGAGGCCCAGCTCCTTCGCCTCAAACATCCATTTGTACATTTCCAGAAGGATTTTCCTTCGCCGCGCGTTGAGCTTCACGTTTTTCTTAACTGAGGAGCCACCGGGACTTCCTTGCGTCGACATCTATTTCTGCCTCTCCACCGCAACGTTTGCATTTATATGTGATCTCATAGTTGCCGTTCAAATAGACGTCGTCCTCATGGTTGCATCTCGGGCATTTCACGCTCACCGTTTTAACCCATGAATTAACATGCTCCTCCACGTTGATTCTCCCGTTGAGTTTAATGCGGTTCACAGTCATTCTCTGAAGGTCCACTACAAGCGTGGTTCGACACGAGGGACAGTGGAACTCTATCTCCCTCACAGTCACGTTTGTAACCCG
>Ga0185307_1000838_pt1 | contig 18169 bp, 17 predicted proteins | sample LHCtaG_FD_128010 | JGI IMG/M metagenome (GOLD analysis project Ga0185307, IMG submission 128010) | Hot spring microbial communities from Little Hot Creek, USA to study Microbial Dark Matter (Phase II) - LHC4sed_matched (SPADES... | ecosystem: Environmental > Aquatic > Thermal springs > Hot... | reverse complement strand
GATAACGATAATATTCGGTGAGGAGAAGGATATCTCTATTCTAGGAGTGACTGCTCTAGAAGCACTTGGTCTTGAGGTAGATCCAATAAAGAATACTTTAAAAGAATCACAATTACTTATGCTATAAGTCTCTCTAGGAGATGGAGCTTCATAGATTAAAACGAAACTAAGTAGCTCATAGATAGGATAAGGATGATAACATAGGTCAACGTTTTTCAATAATTAATTCCTACACAGTACATTTAGGTAAACTCTAAGATATTTTAATGCAACGTTCTCGGGAGAGAAATCTTTAGCTGATTCTCTAGCTTTATTCTTCATTTCTTCTCTTAGTTTTTGATCTTCTAAGAGTAAAAGCATCTTCTCAGAAAGCTCATGCCAATCTCTAGGATTAAATGAGAAACCGTTCAAGCCTTCTCTAACAATCTCTCTTAGTCCACCTACTCTAGATACTATTACTGGTAGACCTGAAGCGAGGGCTTCAGCTGCAACCATGCCGAAGGGTTCATAGATGGATGGTAAGACGAAGATTGCTGCATCTTCAAGTATCTTCTCTACATCTGGTCTAAAACCCTGAAATTCTACATTATCTGATATAGCTAATTCTTCAGCTAACGCTCTTAGCTTTTTTTCTTGTCTTCCTCCACCAACCAATACTAGCTTAACGTCTGGATTCTTCTTTAAGATTTCAGATGCAGCCATGATTAATGTCTCAATATTTTTTACTTTCTCGAATCTAGCTATACAGACTATGTTTGAACCATGTGCTGTAATTCTTGAAAATCTTTCATAATCTATAGGATTTGGGATACCGACAGCTTTGACATTATACTTCTTCAAGTGTTCCGCCATCCAATTACTACAACCAACAATCTTGTCAGCTAACTTTAAACCAATGTTCCATGAGAATTTTAACAACAATTTATCAAAGAGAGTGTAATTGTGAGGTGAGATAGATATCTCAAGATTCGGGTCTCCTTCAACTGTATAGACCAGCCTTCTCTTTAGAAGTTTAGCTGCCAAACCAACTACTAAAGCTTCCTTAGTTCCATGACAATGTACAATATCAATCTTGTATTTCTTGATTACTCTAAGAGAAGAAAAGAATAGCCAAACCCAATATAGTAAACTCTTAAAAGAGAAATTTGATAATACTATTTTGATATTCTTCGCCCTAAGCCTTTGATAAAGTCTAAGGTATTCTTGTTTAGGAATCGTGGACAAGAGGATTGGCTCCACATCGAAGGATGTTAATCCAAGCATAAGATGAAACATAGCCATAGCTGCCCCACCAATATGACTACCTGAAGCAGTAAATAATACTCGTATCTTCTTCACTGCTTTAATCACCACCTTCACTTCATTCATTACATAGGTATAACTTATACCGTCTATGAGTCTTAGGATTCCAACATCTAATCTCTCTATTATAAGTATGAAAACGAAACATAAACATAATGTAGTATAATAAACTAAGAGGTATCTTCTTTATATAGAGCAGTTAACATGTAATCGAGAAAGAATGATTAGGGTCATGACTTTCGTCAGACGTATTGCAGGCCTCCTTGAACCATCTCTAGAATCAGAATTCTACGAAGAATTTACCGAACTCTCAAAATATCTAGAGTTAACTGTTGTATCAGATATTATAGATTTTTCACCTCGCGGATTTAAGACGTATAAAGCATGGACAATTAGACTTCCTAAGTTGTATGGATTGAGCAAGATATTATCATACTGTCATGCAGTATTTAAGTATAGAAAATCAATAGATGTGATATATGTTAGAACATCCAGTCCCCCCGAAACTGCAGCTCTATGGCTAGGTAAGAAGATTTTTAATAAGAAGACAATCCTAATGCTTCCGTCGACATGGTTTTTCGAATCTCTCAGCTTAAAGAATAAAATCTATAAGTGGCTTCTGAAGAAGGCAGTCTATGCGGCGGACTTAATAATACTCTACACGCCCTTAATGTTTCCAGAAATAGAGAAGAGCTTTCCAAAGATTAAGAAAGAAAAAATAAGATATCTACATAATGCTGTAAATGTTGAGAGATTCACAGTGGGGGAGCCAGATAGAGATATCCTCAAAAAATATATGCCATTTATAAAATCAGAGAAATTGCTTCTCTATGTTGGGAGGATATCGAGGAAGAAAGGAGTGTCGGATTTGGTGAAATCGTTCTCAAAAATTGTTGAGAATGAACCTAGCACGATTCTAGCTCTAGCAGGAAGAGAAGAAAAATGGTATGCGGATGAAGTTAGGAGAATTGTTAAAGAGTTGAGACTAGAAAATAATGTGGTTTTCTTAGGCCCTGTTCCGAATAAAGATGTGATACATTTGATGAGAGCGTGTAATCTGTTTGTTTATTCTTCAATAGGTGGGGAAGGTATACCTCGTGCGATATTAGAGGCGATGGCATGTGGTAAACCTGTTGTAGCGACCAAGGTTTCAGGGATTCCGGAAGTAGTGAGAGATGGTGAAACTGGTTACGTAGTAGAAGTAGGAGACTATGAAGGTTTTTCAGATAGAGTTTTAAAGATATTGAGGGGTAAGCAATTAAGGGAAAGAATGGGTATGAACGCTAGAGCTTTAATTGAGAGAGAATTCGATTATAAGAAAATAATACCTCAGCTGGTTCAACTTATAGAGGAGCTGTATGAAAAATCGAGAGTGACTAATACATGAAAGTATTAATGATTGGAAGAAATAAATCTATAGCTTTTGATGAGCTCCAAAGATATTGGGGGGAGGTCAGCTTCATCAAACCTCCTCAGCTGATTAAGCCTAGGAGATACGACTTGATAATTGCTCAGGAGCCTACTCTTAGAATTGGCATTTATGCATACCTGCTTTCTAAAATTACGGGAGCGAAATTGATCTTAGAGGTGCATGCTGACTATTTAGAATCAGGCCTAACTCCTCTCCAAAAGAGAATTGCAGAATACTTGCTCAAGAGGTGTAGTCTAGTTAGGGCTGTTAGCCTGAAGATTGCAGAAGATATTAAGAGGCTAGGTGCGAAGAATATTGTTATGATCCCCTCAATATATGTAAAAACAGATATATTCAGACCATTAAAAAATCATTCATCCAGGAGACCAATCATCCTATCTATAGGAAGATTGGTGAAGCAAAAGAATTTCCCACTACTACTAAGTGCATTTAAGAAGGTTGAAGAAGAGATATCTGAAGCAGAACTAGTAATACATGGAAGAGGGCCGCAAGAAAAAGAGATACTATATCTAGCTAGAAAGCTTGGGTTAAAGAATTTCAAATTATTTACTCAGTGGTTACCTGAAGAAGAACTAGTCAATTTATACAATGAAGCAGCACTATTAGCAATTACATCAAAGTATGAGGGTGGACCAAGAGTAGCTTTCGAGGCAGGAGCGTGTCATACGCCATTCGTATCTACTAGAGTTGGGATCTTGACAGAAGTAGCCCGACATGGCCTCCATGGATTCTTCGCAGATAAACCAGGTGAATTCGCTGAAAAAATTATAACATTGATCCAAGACCCGTTATTGAGGGAGAAAATGGGTGAAAACTTTAGAAAACTGGTTAAAGAAAGCTTTGAATGGTGTAAATCAATTAGAAAATATGCGGAATGTTATCTTAGCATTATTTGTTAATGGTATCTAATGCATTTCTATAAGTCAGTAATGTTTTTAGAAAAGCCTCAACTCTTTTTTCATACGTATATTTCTTTGAATCTTTCATGGCATTCTTACCTATACTTTCAGCGAGTTTTTTATTATTCTTTACTAAAAGTATCTTCTCTGCTAAATCCCTTGAAGAATTTTCATCGAAGAGTATAGCATTTACTCCATCGTAGAGAATTTCTTTTATCCATGGCTGCCTTGGTGCGAGTATAGGTTTTCCGGCTGCCATATATTCAAGTACTTTAAGCGGCGAATATGATTTAAAAACACCAGCCGAAGGAGTATAGTGTACGAGGCAATCAGCTGCTTTGAGATATTTAGCAATTAAGATTGGTTTGACAAAACCTTTAAAGAGCACACTCTTAACACCTTTCTTATCTGCATAAATCGAAACACGTTTAATATCCTCAAAAGACCCCCCAATAAATAAAAGAACAATATCCTCTGTAGGAATCATCGATAATGCATCGATTAAAAATTCAGGATTCTTCCATGCCCACAATTGACCAGCATATACAATAACCCATTTGTCTAGAGGTATATCTAACTCTTTTCTCAGAGTCAATATATCTGTAATTGCAATTCTAAAAGCGGATGGATCATATGCATCATGTAAAGTGATAATTCTTATAACGTTAATCCATCTCTTAACTATACTTTCTAAGTAATTGCTAATAGTGATTATAAGCCTAGCTTTCTTTAAAGATGCGGTGAATAATCGTAAAAGCAGGCTTCCAGGCCTTCTTCGATATAAATCGTGCATCTCGTAAATAACCTTTGATTTATGAATGAAACTGAAAAGATAATACATCGTCATAATGGGCGGTGTTCTTATAAAAACGTATAATTTTTTCCTTAAAAGGGTCTTCAATATAATTGACAGGATAGATGCAATAAAAGAATAGAATACATATGCTACCAAATATACTATCTCCTCGGCACGTTGATTGCTAGAATTCAATATAGGTATAAAAATGGGGATTACTTTTATCTGGTTTCCATTTCCATAAAAGTCTACGATATTCCTTTTTATTCTTGATGGGCTTATTTCACTTAACTTACACCTAACGAGTAAGTAAACCTCAGCACTCTTCAAGGAGATCGCATTACAGAATCTAATTGTTTGAATGGTATTGGCTTTAATTCCTGGGATCTTCGACATTGTTAAGTACAATATTGTTATAGGTTTACGCATGACTCTGGTATAGAAACTGAGCAGGCTCCTTAATACCTTTTCTTGTTTATTATTAATGAGTATTCTATCGTTAAAGTTTTTATTTCAGGTGATTATATATCGTCAACAACCAATTATTTTGGGGGTAATTGAAGTGGCCGCACCGATTCGTGTAAGATTTAGCGGAACCATAATCTTTCTAGGTAACTTAACCTCAGTCTTAACTGGCATAATATTTACAGTTCTTGTTGCAAGAAGCCTCACATCATGTGAACTTGGGGCTTGGTTTTTTCTAGGCGCTGTCATTTCGTATTTTCAGGTCTTGGAAAATGTATTAACTTATTGGGCTTCGAGAGATATTCCTAGAGGGTTGAGGGTTGCTAAAACATGTATCGTCTCGAACTTCTTAATATCCCTACCATTAACCATCTGGTTCATCATCTTATCATATTATCTTGTCCCAATGATTGGTTATCCTAGAACGCTCTTTCTAATAGGAGGCCTTTTCATTTCTATTTATTACACGTTAAATGCAATAACCTCGGTAATATTTTCTAAAGAGCCTCATAAGCTCGGTTTAAAAAATGTAATAATTGATGGATGTAAGATTCCACTCGCACTTGTAATGTTAAATTATGGTCTACTAGGTGTAATAATAGCAGTAGTAATCGCGAACATTCTTTTCATACTTTATGGGTTGAGAATATCTAAAAAGTATTTTGAAGAGAAATTGAACTTCTACTGGGTTAAGAGTAGAATAAAACACTCTTGGTTACCTCTACATGAGTCGATAATAGGTTACGTTAGTGCAGCCTCAGACTCACTTATAATCGGGGTGTTACTGAGTCCATCTTCTCTTTCTCTTTACGGAATTGCTTTAACATTGGGAAGAGTGATGAAGTATACAAGTGACTTAGTTAGTCCAATTTATCCTAAGATCCTGTCTAAGGGAGAGATAACTTTAAATGAAATAAAAGAGTCGTTCAAGTTTCTATGTATCTTTTCCATTCCATTACTAATAGGAGGATTGTTGCTCAACAAAGCTCTTGTGGGTATTTTCGGGATAAAATATATAGATGCTGCAATCCTCTTATATTTCATATTTCCTGCCTTCTTTTTTTCTACCATATTTTCAACAATGCAACTCATCGTTACAGCTATGGATAAAGTTGACGCTGGAGTTAGGTTAGAACCAAATAAACTTTTAAAAAGCAAATTGTTTACTACACAATTGATCAATTACGTATCAATAATTATCTTAATTACGGGATCAGTTCTATTAACCCCGATCCTGGGGGTCATTGGACCTGCTTTAGCAAGACTATGTGCTTCTATTACGTCTCTAGTGATGCTTTACTATATTTTCGCGAGACGAATATTAAAGGTTAAGCTTATTTTTGCAGGCTTTAAAGAAATACTACTATCCGTCATTCCAATGATTATTTTCCTCTATTTCTATAATCCTTTAAAATTTTCAGAGACTTTACTGGCAATTCTATTAGGGGCATCGTTATATTTTGTTGCATTAATACTAGTCGATAAAAATTCGAGAAAGCTGCTGAGACTTTTCATAAAAGAATTCTCAAGTACTTTACACTTTCATTAGGTTTTCAGATAAAATCAAATATGTTAGTTTAGAAGAGTTACGACTTTTCAGTAAAAAGTTTAAAGTGCTCCTCAGATATAATTTTCCAATCATACTTTAGGGCTTCATTATATGAATGGTTTCCCATTTCTTCGAGTCTTCCTAACTTCCACCAAAAATAGGCTTTCTGTATAGCAAGGCTAAGTTCATCTCCTGAATATTCTCTAAGAAATATGCAGAATTTCTCGTTAGCAAGCTCAAGAATGTTTAGATGCCTTGAAATTATTACTGGTTTCTTAAAAGACATGAAGAGAAGAAGACTTCCAGGAGTTGTTATAGACTCATAAGGTATGAGTCCTATATTGCATGAATTCATAAAGTATTGAACATAATTATTATCAACAAATTTATCATAAATGACTATGGGTAAGCCTTTAAGGTCTCTTAACTTCAGCAGAGAATGCAAAAATTCTTTTTCACGGAAACAACCTGCGAATAGAAAAAGTATCTCCTTTTTAATAATTTCAGGCAGTTTATCAAATTTTTTAAGAAAGTCCAAGATTATTTCCAAACCCTTATAACGTCTAATATAACCAAAGAAAAGAATAACAAAGCGGTTTTGCGGGATTCCTAACCTCTCTCTTGCCTGAACCATTGAGGTTTTGTTCGGGTATTGTTTTATGAAATTACCATGCGGTATAACGTTAATTTTTTTAATAGCTACGTCATAGAGTTTTGTTGATATGAGTTTAGCTATCTTCGAATGAACTATTATCGAATTAGATAATGTTAGTATTAATTTAAACAATAGGTGTTCAAGAGTTATGTATTTTATTTCATGAGGAACGATGTTATGCAATGTGGTGATAATCTTTACTCTTCTAATAAACCTTAAAAATATTAGTATGCAGGACAGGTAAAATATTATTATAATAAAGTTTAACCTATTTTGTTTCCGAAAAGTCTCGATCCAATGCAAATGTAGAATTATTTTCCCCTTAGTCTTTAAAATTTTTATCATTCCATCTAGACCTAACTCCATATGCGATACTGTTAGAGTAGAATGCCTGCTCATAAGTTCTCCATAAAGTAATTCTAGATAAGGATGTGATTTGATATTCTTATTTACATATATCGTAATGACTGCGTTTTTCATATATTATATAATAACTATGAAGAACCTTATATATACTTTGTAGATAACAAGCTCTAGATTTGCATTTGCCAGGTCGTTAAAAGAAATTTATTCATAAGATCGCGATGAAGAATATCAAATGCATTTAAGACTGTAATGAGAGAGAAGAGATCATCCTAGCAATATTCTTATATATTGTGAATATGGTGAGGCGTATGAGAACGTCGGAGAGGATACGCAAATGCAGATATTAATGATAACGCCGAGAATAGATGAAGAGCACGACCTTCTAGGATTTATAGTTACTTGGGTAAATAAGCTTGCTGAAAAAGTTGAGAAACTTTATATTATCTGCATGGGTTACGGTAAAGCGTACTTAAGGAAGAACATGGAGGTCTATGATCTTAACGAAAAATCAAACAAGCTCACAAAGGCAAAGTATTTCATCAAATTGATGTTTAGTATTCTCCCGAAAGTGGATGTCATTTTCTGTCACATGTATCCTGAGTTTACGCTTATGGTTGCCCCCTTCGCAAAAATATTTGGGAAACCAATTGTTACATGGTATGCGCATAGACATGTTAATTGGAAATTACTGATAGCGCATTCGTTGGCTAACAAAATGATTACTGCCTCTAAGGAGGGTCTCAGAATTCAGAGTTCGAAAGTAATAATAACCGGACATGGGATAGATATTGAGCGATTTAAACCAGTAACAAATCTGAATGTTAAAGAAAAAGATAGGATTATTATACTTTCCGTGGGAAGAATTTCTCCGATAAAGGATTATGAAACCCTTATTAAAGCTGCTGATCTTTTAGTTAATGAGGAAGGCATGCGAAATCTTGAGTTTATCATTGTAGGAGGAGTTCCAATGAAATCACATGCAAAGTATTATGAAAAATTGAGAGAAATGGTTTCAGAGTTAGAGCTAGAGAATTATGTAAAATTTATGGGCTTTGTATCGTTTAAAAATATTACTGATTACTATTATCAATCTGATATATTTGTAAATTTATGCCCTACTGGAAGTGCGGATAAGGCAGTATTAGAGGCAATGGCGTGCGGAAAACCTGTAATCGTGTGCAATGAAACATATAGAAGCTTATTAAGACCCTACGATAACATATGTATGTTTAAGTATAAAGATTTTAAGGACTTAGCAGCCAAGTTAAAAGGACTTATAACTAAAAAATATCTTTGGACTGAAATGGGAGAACACGATCGAGAGCAAGTTATAAAGTATCATAGTCTAACACATTTCTTAGATTTACTCGTTAAGATCTTTAGAGAGGTATCCGCATGACATGTACCTAGTTCTTACATGTCATGTTGAAGTTGATAGAGCGAATCAATACGGAGATACAAAGAGAATCGATTTAAAAGCGCAGAGCCTTAGACATGTCTCATGTTTTCTACCTCTCCTCTCAAAATATAATGTACCGATGACGCTCTCTTTGACTGTCGGAGGACAAGCTGAAAAAAATCTCTTAAAGTTGATTTCAAAAGAAAAGGAGATGCTTCCATCAAATTTTGAACTATCAATCCATTTTCATTTTGAAGAATATGATGAATCTAAAGGAGCATGGATAGCTGGCACGGTAACTGAAGAAAAAATTAAAGATAGTTATGAAGCATTTTATAGGATATTGGGGTTTAATCCTACTTCAGCTGTATTTGGACATTGGGCCATAAATGGAGAAATCCTAAAATGGATGAGAAATCTTGGTCTCAAAGTTGATGGTTCTTATGTGCCATATAGGCATAATGATAAATTTGTAATTAAGAACCCCTTTAAATGGGAAGGAATATTGGAGGTGCCTGTAACTTCAGATGGAAAATATCCACTAAATCCATTTATATACTCTTACCATTTTGATCTGATTAAGCACCTTATTCAAGATTATCATGATAAAGACATAGTACTTCATCTAGGTTTTCATTCTTATGACTTCTTTGATTTTAGCGGTGGAAAGCCTAAAATAAGGGATGAGGCCATGAAGATTTTGGAGAAACTAATATCTTACGTAAAGGAATATAATCTTAAGTGTATAAGTCTTTCTGATACGTTACGTTACGATTTTAAGTCTTGGACTATTTCACGAATTCCACTAGGAGCGACATTAAGTCGATATATTATATTATTCAAGAGATAACGTATTACTGATTAGCGGCTCTATCTTCCATTTCTCCCCGACTGTTCGAAAATTTCCTATACTCGTTTGTAGCCTCCTAGGATGTAATAATATCACAATTAGTCTTATAATCTTACGTAGTAGAATCCCTTCTTTTCTGCCTCTTCTTTACTAAATATTTCTTTTACGTCTATTAAGACAGGTTTCTCATTCACAATTTTTAAGATGTTGTCAAGTTTCATTTTCTTGAATTCATCATGTGCTGTTGCTACTATTATGCAATCAAACTTTATGTTAACGGATTCATCTAAGGGCATTACCTCAAGCTCCTTTACTTCATCTTTAGTTAGTAATGGATCATAACCAAATACGTTAACATCAAATTCTTTGAGCTCTTTCACGACTTCTTTTACCAGAGTTCCTCTCATATCAGGAACGTTCTCCTTATACGTTAAACCCATTATTAGAATGTTAGAACCCTTTACCACTTTTCCAACTTTGCTAAGACTTTTTACGATTGTCAGGCAAATATATTTAGGCATTGACTCGTTGACAATTCGTCCAGTAAAAATTAACTTTGGAATATAACCCAGTTCCCTTGATTTATAAATCAGATAATATGGAGCAGCAGGGATGCAGTATCCTCCGACAAGCCCTGGAGTGTATCTATGGAAATTCCATTTTGTTGCCGCCGCATCTAATACTGCCTTCGTATCGATGCCCATAAGGTTAAATATAATTGCAAGTTCATTCATCAATGCTATATTTAGATCTCTCTGAATATTTTCTACGAGTTTCGCTGCTTCCGCAGTTTTAATATCTTTTGCCTTATATACTGTCGTTATCAAAGAATATAAGTCAGCCAAGATATCTGTTGTTTCTTCATCCATGCCTGCGACTATTTTAGTCACTTTCTCTACTGTGTGTTCATCATCACCTGGGTTTATTCTCTCTGGTGAATAACCAATCTTGAAGTCTTCTCCACATATAAAACCTGATTCTTTTTCTAATATTGGTTTCGCAATTTCTTCTGTAACACCTGGATAAACTGTGGATTCTAATACCACTATGGATCCCATCTTTAAATTTTTACCGATTATTTGCATGGCTGATATCATGTGAGACAGATCTGGCTCTTTGGACCTAGTAACAGGCGTCGGGACAGATACCAGAATAAAGTCTGCTTCTTTTATCCCAGAAGGGTCCGTAGTTAATACTAATTTTTCTTCTTTTCCTCTCAGTAAAGTGTCAAAGTTCCTCCGAAGTCTCTCCACTTTCGCATGATCTATGTCATAACCTATAACTTTAAGATGTTTAGAGAATGCTTTTGCTAACGATAAGCCGACCTGACCTAAGCCAACTATACATATTACACATGTTCTATCTCTTACCTTATCTCTAATATTCTGCATCATCATATTAAGAGAAATTTGCTTACTTTTAATCCTTCCATTAAGAAAGCTGGTCTTGCCAGGTTATTGATATTGTGGAGCTTAGGAGCTTTTAGAGTTTGGCGAGGTCTTATGAAGAGCTTGGCTCTATTTTTCATAGTTCTAAACCAACATTTATCCTTTTTTCCCTCACCATGGTATAGATGGGCTCTGGAGGGGCTTTAGGCTTAAAATATCAATCTCAAAAGTTCAGTATATGTGAGAAGGCCCAGAGATTCTTTAGATGTCTTAAGGAGGGACGACTCTACTCCACCATAAGATGAACGCTAGAGACCATTATTCAGAGAGCTAGGAATCTTAACATATTCTTAAAACTCTTTACACTGTATTATTAACTATAAAGATAGGGATGGATAAAAATCCTATCCGACATTATGCGAATTTTTATTTGGAAGTTTTATATCTCATCTCACATGCTAACATCTCCTCATGAAGAGCTCTTCATAAGTGCTTACATAAGATATATTTTCCAAGATCTGACTCATCAATTACTCTAACGGCCCTCTTCATAGCTTTCCATAATTCCTTCAGGCATCTTAAGCAATACTTGATATGTGTCTCAGGTAACTTGTTGTACATGTGGAAATCCCCACTTTTCCGTACAAAAGTCCACATATTTTGCTACATGCATAGCTAATTCTTCGTTAAGGGTTAACACGACTAAACCTCTACATAGAGACGGTTTTAGAAAGGTGATCTGCTCCTTCCAAAGCTGTTAAATTGAGGCTGCTTAAAGAAGATGAAGAGTTTAGGTATGGGTTGCTGATCTACTGGGTTCGGATACTATTTTGGAAAAGTTAAGGAAGCTTGGAGAAAGACTTTAACATGCATGTCGAGTTAGAGAGAAATGTTGGAAAAGAGGAGATGAGGTGGTGGGAGGAAGCTTATAGAAAGTTTTGAAGCTGTCGAGAATACATTGAAGAAGCTTACAAATACTATGGTGGTCTTGGTAAACATGATGAAGGAAATTCTGGCCATCTAACAAATAGCGTGATCATAATTAGCTTATAACAGCTGCAATTATCTGAAAATACCACCATCAAGTACTCAACTTTTTAATGATTAGTCATCAGCACTCATGAGTCGCTTGTATGATTCTAGATACTTTTCTAGGACTATTTTCCACTCGTAATTGTTTAACAGTCTTTGGTACGCGTTTTCGGTTAGTTTTTTGGCGAGGTTGTTGTCCGCTAAGAGTCTTGTGACGGAATTCTTAATCTCCCTTGGATCGGGGCTTACCAGCAGCGCGTCTTCGCCATCTCTAAGAATCTCAGTGGTTCCTCCGACTCTCGTCGCGACTATGGGTATCTTGAGGGCCATGGCCTCGAGTAATACCGTGCTGACACCCTCTTCTCTTGATGGTAGGATGGCCACATCTGAGCCTGCTAGTATCTTCAATGCCTTGGCTCGTGGTAGTGGGCCGAGGAATTTCAGGAGGCCTTTCTGCGCGGCTCTCTCGATGAGCGGTCTCATGGGGCCATCGCCCGCCACGACTACTCCCCTTAGCCCCATTAAAGCTGCCTTGACGAGTATGTCGACGCCTTTCTCCTTGGATAGCCTTCCCAGATAGGTTATCTGAGGCTCCGAGATCTTCTCAGCCTCGCATGGCATCTCAGATAAATCGATTGCATTCGGAATATGTACCGCTTTAATTCCTAGGCTGCGATAATATTTCACGGCCTCCAAGCTGACCGCCGTCACAACATCCATGCCTCTTAGAATCCATCTCTCGAATAGCTCCGCCATGGAGCCCAGCATGCCACCATATAGTAGCCTGATCTGCCTCGAATAGACCCCGTGAAGCGTTACGATCTTCGCGTGAGCCTTCATGAGCTTGACGGCCGGCGCTGATGGAAGGTTGTGGCCATGGACAATATCAAATTCCTCCCTCGGAGATTTTAGTGCGGCGAGCACACTATAGCCGGGGTTCGCTAACCCCTTCCTCAACCTCACCCCCAGCGCCTCAATGGAGATAAGTTCCACCTCGTGGCCAGCTCCCCTCAACCCTCGAGCAAGCCGCCTAACATGCTGAGCAATCCCCCCAACACCAGAAACCCTAGGAGATAAAAGCAAGATTCTTAAAGTTTCACTCCTAGAAGTTAGGCACCTATGCATTGAAATAAATAGTTTGGTCTCAATGTATCCAAATTGTTTGCTATCAACCCTGAGTATAAGATGTCGAAATGAGGTAAGAGATAACTTGCAGAAATTCTTGATTGTAGACCCTAAGAGAGTCCAGAGTCTCTTAGTTGTAGAATGAAGCTAATAAAGAGGGGCCACGGAGTTGGAAGAGGCTGGATTGTTCGGAAATGTTAAAAGATATTGGATTCTAAGATTGAGGGAAAAGATTGATGCCGAGTTCTTGAGGAGCTAAAGCTGGTATAAGTTGAATTGAATGGGACTAACTCATATTAGGCGGCCCATATTTCCAGAAGCTGAAGGCTTTAATCCTGACATTGTTATTACCTCGATTCCCATGGTATCTTTAATTACGTCAGCTTTCTTAGCTATGTCTTTGTCAAGAGTTATTATAGATTTTGCTCTAACTGCATTGGCTATGGTGATGTGTAGTAAATCAAGGGTTTTAAGCCTGAGCATGGGAACATACCTTAAACTTTCCTTTATGACGACGTTAAGATCGGCCTCAACTATTGAAGCGCCAAACCTTTTGATAGAATACATAGCTAAGGGTATTGGTTTCTCCAATTCAGCTCTTGCGTAAATAGATGCTAGCTCGAGTAGTGTGAGCTGGCTTACAATCCTCTCCTCCTCTAATTGCATAGACATAGCTACCACTTTATCATGATTAGGATCTTTTTCATCAACATATGATACGATAACGTTTGTATCGATGTATATCATCGATGTCTCTCCTCTTCCAGCATCTTACTCAGTCCACCGTGAACGATCTTAAAGCCCGACCTCTCAAGCTCCTCAACATCCCTATACACCTGCTCCCAGAACCCAACCTCTTTCACAACCTCATTCAAACCCTTTTCAATGAGAATATTGAATGCATGAGACCTACTCTTAGCAAGCCCATACCTAACCATCTTATCAGCCAGCTCAACAACCTCCCTACGAACCTTAATAGATACCGTAGTGCTCATTTTACCATGCATACTTATAGTTACCTTGGTATATAAGGTATACCTTAGACGGTAGCAGTTTGGCCTCTTAAAACCTTGAACCTACAAAGGGATTTGATATTAACATATGATTTGGCTAAAACCTGCCATAAAGCCCTTTTCTAGAAGCATTAGCTCCAAATCTCTCCGCGCTAGCAGAACCTCTGCCCTTCAGGGGCTGGCCACGAGGTGGAACTTATCTCCATTGAGGCGCTGGGCTCTTGGTTAACTTATTCATAGATGATCTATACTATTATCTGTGCTGCCCGTCAAACCCATTTTTATTATCCACTCATCTATCACCTTATCTATCCTCCTAAACGTTTCCTCGATCTCCTCCCTTAGATCAGGAGGTAAGCTGTCAAGTTTTATTCTGTACCATATCTTATATGCCTTATATACTTCATATAGTTTTTCGAAGATTTCTTTAATCAAGCCTACAACTAAAGCCAGCTGCTCTCTTAGTTTTAGAATCTTGTCCTCAATTCCACCAATTCTCACAGTTTCTAATTCTGTGATCTTGCTATTAATCGCCATAATCTTTCCTTCAAGATCTTGAACTTTTTCATCGAGGGCTTGGATATATCCCAATAATCCCGTGAAATCTTTTGTTTTCGTCTCAAAGATTTCAAGTTGTCTCCGGAGTTCTGAAATCTCCTTCCTAATTTCCTCCTTGCTTCTCTCAGCATACTTTACAGCATTATCTAATTCATTTACAATGTTCTCAGCCTCTATCATAGCTTTTCTTTAATTCTTCCAACTAGTATATGTGCTTCACAACATCTTCCCACAGTTCCTCGACTTTCCTAGAGGCTTCCAGCATGGGTAGAAGCATACTCTTCTCATTTTCTGCGATTGTGTTAAAGAGATATCTGGCCTGCTCCAGACTAATTCTAAACTCTAACACTAGGTCATTAGGATTCCTAGCTTTGCCCGCCCTCACAAGCTGTATTGCCCTGGTGATGATGTCGATATCAACATCAATTTTGACTGTTCTTGTTACTTTCTTGGTACCAGCATCGCCCTTAACGGCCCTTGAAACATCTCTTAGGCTCATGGATGATTTATCAGCTATCCACCTGTAGGGGAGGCCGAACTCCTCATAGAGTACTTTGGCGATCTCGATCTTACAGTCAAGGGGTAATTTCTTGGGATCTATCTCAAGTAGACTTGCGAAACCTTCACGGCTCAGGCTCCTGATACTGCTGGTAGGGTATCAAGGTATCAGGATAATAACTTTATGTTAGACTTACTCCAAAAATTGGAGCCGCTTGAAGCGGCCTCACTTATATATGGATGGATGGGGTGAGAGTTACGAAATATGATGTAACCGTGATACAGGCTGTTGAGAGATACCAGAGGGGGTTTAGCCTGATAGCTGGGTGGAGGTCGAGAAGTTTCGGGCGTCTGTTAAGGGGATGGGATATAGGGCTATGAGTCTCTCCTGAAGAGCTAGGGGTTGTTAGGTAGGGCTATAATGTGGGCTTGAATATATTAAATTTGAAATTCTTTAAATGAAATGATAGTAATATATGGAGTTGTGATGGAACAACTGGACAGATCTAAAACCTCATTCTCCTCGGAGGGAATTAGAAAGGCTGGGTTATTTAAGATGGCTGAAGAAAATATTAGATTTGGAGGTTTATCGAAAGCTGTATCTAACTGAAAACCGTGAGCTTTCTAAAAATGCCGAAAACCGTCTCTGAAGGATGAGGGATAGTCCACGTTAAACCTTAGTATACGCTTCTACCCCCAGCTGTTTCGCAGCCTCTAGAGCCTTCTCATCAATATATGGCGTGACGATTATCAGCCTATCAGGACTCCTCCCAGTCTTCTTCTCATATAGCTCGGCCTTCCTCCTGAATTGCAACACATCTGATGCTCTTACATGTGATAAGACCTCGATTAATATCAGTTTCTCATCACTTATGGTCACATCTACCTCAACCTCGCTAGGATATCCAAAAACCATCCCCGCCTCATCATAAGCCCTCCCACCTCTCAACCCTAAACCCAAACTCCTTCTCTAACAATCCCCTCAAGCTCTCCCTGAAAGCACTCTCAGCCATAAGACCCCACCTCGCACCCAAAGCACTAATATGCCTCTCAACAAGTTCGAAGCCCCTAATCATATCCTCCCTAAGCTTGACAAGCTCAGCCTCATGCCTATCAAGCCTCCTAAGAACCTCCTCCAAACCTATCAGGCCTGCAACAGCATACCTAAACTCCTCATCCTCCCTCAACAACCTAAGCATCCTCGACTTCAACTCTTTCAAGGACATGAGATACGCCTAAGCCACAATAGGCCAACATCCTTTAATAACCTTATGGCCTCCTATCCTCGAGCCAGCTTCAACACCTTGACCACACTCCGCCCATTTAGGACTACCCCTAATGTCATCACTCTAGGTCCTTTAGCTTCAGGTTGAGAAGCAGGTGTTGAAGCTCCCTCTAGACTAGGACAACTTTTCTCCCATGCTGCTTGGCGGCCTCGGCTTGCTTGATGTCTGATGTCACCAGCTTATTGGAGCTAACTATGTAGAGGGAGTCGTAGATTGTCAGGTTGGTCGCCATCGCGAACTCGAATGCCTCTTCCAAGATTTTCTTGAAATCGAGAATTCTGAGCGTTTTTGAAAGCTCCTTGAGCTCCTCGAATCTTTCCCGCGCCTCTTGAGCGGAGAGAATTCCTCCCCTATGATACTTTAGAATTACATTTGCCACCTCAAGTATTGCTAGATCAAGTGTCTCATCATTGGCTTCTATCTCCCTAGCCGCCTCAACATAGTCCTCCTCACGCATTATCAGCTTCGCTATAACCGATGCATCAATCACCCTCTCTATCCTCCCTTATAGCCGCCACAACAGAGCCCCTTGGAAGAATTTCTCGAGGCCTCTTCTCCAGTATCCTACGTATGACAAGCGACCTCTCAGCCCTCCGAATCCTCTCCTCAACAAAGGCTCTCAACTCCGCCGGCCAATCAATGACATCCTTCAGCCTCTCATACTTCTCCTTCAACTCTTTGGAAACCTTGAAACTTATGACCTCGCTCATAAGCATTCCAATTAGTAAACCAAAATATAAACCAATCGGTTTACCACTCTTTCACAAATTCTCGAACACCCTATATTGCCTGCTTATTGGAGGCTAAGGCGGTTGTGAGACTGCCATTGCAAGTTAATATATCAGTATTTGAAATATTTTCTGTAAAAGATATGTTGGCCGAGGCGTATTCTAAGCTTTTACTAAGGTTTGGGTTTAGGGAGTTTAGGACATCTGACGCCCTAGATATTATAGGAGCAGAGAATCCCTACTTGATTTTACACAGGCTATGTAGGGCCGGTTATTTGGTAAGGGTTTCCAGAGGAGTTTTTAGGGTCTCTCACCCTACTGTACTTGTCTTGGAGCATGCTGGCTATAAGTGGAGGGATAAGATTGTCCAGAAGGATTATCTAGGTTTTCTAGAGCTGCTTGTCGCTAAAGTTGTGGAGGGCTTCTGGGATAAGCTCGTCTCGCTGGTGATTTTCGGGTCCGTGGCGGCTGGCCGGGCGAGAGCTGAAAGTGATGCGGATCTACTGATCGTGGCCGAGGAGCTGCCGGAGAGCTACTCAGATAGGCTAAGGCTATGGAGGGGGATCGTGGCCGGGCTTGAGTCCGAGAGACTGAGGCTCTGGAGGGAGAGGAGGCTCTATCCGCTGATAGACCCCATACTCTTGGCACCGAATGAGGCTGAGAGGGTTCAGCCATTCTACCTCGATCTACTCGATAATGCCGTAATCGTCTATGATAGAGATGGCTTCATGCACCGGGTTCTCGAAGGATTGAGAGCTAAGCTGAAGATCCTAGGAGCGATTAAAGTGGAGCTTCCAGATAAGTCATGGTATTGGGTTATCAAGCCTA
>Ga0185307_1000836_pt1 | contig 18179 bp, 13 predicted proteins | sample LHCtaG_FD_128010 | JGI IMG/M metagenome (GOLD analysis project Ga0185307, IMG submission 128010) | Hot spring microbial communities from Little Hot Creek, USA to study Microbial Dark Matter (Phase II) - LHC4sed_matched (SPADES... | ecosystem: Environmental > Aquatic > Thermal springs > Hot... | reverse complement strand
TAACCCATTTCCCCCCGTATTTAACCGCTAAAATTACGGGTTTTTCAGATTCAACCATCAACAGTCCATCAGACTTCAGAGCATCCGTTAGAAATTCATGAAATAGTTCGCCTATCTTGAACACCCCACTCTTCTCAATGCTCAAACTATGGCCTTCCTTGTAGATCCAGTACTGCCTCAGCAGGCATGAGGGCAGTAGGCTCGGATAGTACCAGCCCGGCTTGGGCTTTTCAACAGTACGCGTCAGAGCCCTCTTTAAGACCTCTTCTATAATGTTCGACATAGCCTAACACCTAGCGCTTGTATGGATTTACTATGGGTTTTACTATGGCTGTTACTATGGATGCTCGACCCCCCCCTCCTAGGTTTTTCCATTATATTTTCTATGGATTTTCCCCATGTTCTGCCCCGTTTTTCCCGAATTTTTTCCATAAAACTGCCGGATTTATTGCAACCCCACTCCTTTAATTTTTCGACGTTTTTCACGTTTTCACCGTTATTTTAAATTATCCTCACGTTTTTTCTCAACCCCTTGAAATCAAACGACAGCACTTTTCTCCAAAACTCTTCTTCGACAAAGAGTATGCGTTTAAGCTTCAGTAGCTCTTCGAAGCATCTAGAGCACCTTGAAAACCAGACGCCTTCCTCGTCTTGAATCGAATATTCGGCTGGGCGGTGGCATATGGGGCAGAGTCCTTGATTCGTCTTACGGTACAGCCATACGATGTCAAACGCTTTATAACGCTCTGGAAAACCGGGTATACTGAGCAAGGCTATCTCCTCCTAAGCCTGAACATGCCCTTCAGCCTCGGATGCTGTTCAAGCCAGAAGGACGGGTTTGTTTTAAGCCATTTTTTGCTTGAGAGGGCTTGGATTAGACGCCAGAAGTCCCTCCCACCCGCCCTAGCGTAGTCGTCGACGACTTGGGAAGCAGTCCAGTAATCTGAACCGTAACTTTTTACGGCTTCAAACAGAGCTTTAAAGTTGTCATCTGTAAGAAGAAGCTCATTTCCTCTTTCATCTTTTTCAGGAACCTCTTGGGTTACAGATTTACAGTTTTTACAGTCCTTTTTAGGAGGGGGTGTTTTCACCTTTAAAAAGTCGACTGGTATGTAAACGTATGAGAGGTTTTTGGCCTCCTTCTTTACCATAAATCCATAGTTTTTTCTCAAAAACTTCGAGACCTTTACAGCCATACCTCTAGCGGTTTTCTCATCAATATCTTTAGAGTCTTCTCCAGCAAGAAGATCTGCAACTATGTCTTTGAGTTTTAACTTTATAAATCCTCCTCCTACCTCCCCCTCTCTATAGTTCTGTAAAATCTGTAAATCTGTAACCTCTGTCTTCTCGAGAGCATCCATAATTTTGGTTTGTTCTTCAGAGGTTTTTGAGCACCCTTCTTTACCGAGTTGTTTAATTATTCTTGGAATTTCATCCTCCAACCATGCATCGGGGTCTAAGGCTCTTATTTCCTCGGTTTTTCTCTCAACCAGCTCCTGCAAGCTGGCTCTAAGTCCCTCGTCTTCAAACATCAAGTATAGCGGCAGTATTATCTGAGCTACCCTAGGCTCAGCCGTAGAGTTGAACATAGATTTGAAAAGCCCCCTCCCCTCCAATTCTTGCATTATTTCAGCTATTCTATGGAAGTTTCTAAACCTCCATGCTAGTAGCTTATTTCTGAGGCTTAGAGCTTCGGCTTTAAATTTGTCAACCCTGAATAGTGGAGCTTCACCCGAGCCCTTCCTAGCTATAAACGTGAGGCATCTGCTTTCCAATGCCACGTCTTTAAACTCGCCCCTCGTGGCTAGGAGCTTGGGCCCGTAGACGTAGAAGCTGTCGATGATTTTCGGATCCTTCTCATTACAACACCTATACCATCCGGCGTCTCTGGAAAACCCGATGTTCAATATTTTAACTATGGATGCGTATAGGCTACTGTTGTTAAAGTCGGCTTCATCTATCAGAGCGGTTCCGCGCCAAAGGTCGAAGGTACGTCTTAAACTGGCTTCACTGTCGCACCCCGCCAGAACCGTGGGTCTGTAACATACGGAGCCGACTGTTTCGAGCCAAGCGGACTTTCCAGTACCCCATCTGCCCAGAGCCCTGCGGTATGGAAGCTTCGGCAGAGCGTCGTAAACCCAAGACATGAAAACATAGAGCACATCCAAGACCCTTTCAAACCTGTCAAGTTGCTCATGCCAGTAGTCGAGAAAGTTTAGAACTTCTTGGAAGAGGATCTTTTCATCCCCGTACTCCTCTGCTCTGGATGGTAGTAAGATCTGACCCGTCTCAACATCTCTATTCACCACCGGTCTGTAGATGATCCCGCCGTCTTCAACTTCCTCAAGCTCTGAAATAGTGTCGGTTTTCGGGTCGTAGACTGTGAAGAAGACTCTTCCATCTCTAAAGGCTTCTTCAATTAAGCGCCCGTCTGATAAGACGGCTGATGGAGTATGCCTTACACGCTTCCTCTTAACTTGGAAGGTCTCTTTAAGATTGCATAAGGACTTTAATTTATCGCTACACAATCCAAGTTCAACCATGCTTAAACATCCGTATTCATAGCCGTGCTTTCTCACGGATTCCAAGCAATTTTTCAACTCTTTTTCATCCATCGGCGGGCTGTTTCGTATATTCCATTCCAGCAATCTGTTAAAAACCTCCCCGGGCTCTAGGTTTCTGAATTGGAGCCAGTAGCTCGCAAGCCTGACGGCAGACTCGTTACGCATGCCTTCGTTTACGCCGTTTAAGAGCAACCTTATGCATAGTGGATCCTCCTTCTCTCCAAATCTAAATACGCCGAGCTCGGCAGCTCTGCTCCATATCCAATCTTCGAGATCATCTACGGATAATATATGCTCTAGCTTCCATGGATTTCCTAGAAATTCATACCTAGAGCCAGTCGGATGTACACTTGGAGGAGCCACAACATAGCCGCCTTCACCTTTCACGTCGAGCTGGAGCTCTGGGATCTTGAAGCTTGAAATAGACTTATCTGTTTTAAGGTAAACATGGTATCCTCTCCTGGTTTTAACAACTAATGTATCATTTGTCAACTCTTCGGGGCTTTTTTCAAAAAACCGTTGGAAAACCTCTAAATTGTCAAAGTCCAAGACGGCTAGGTTTCCGCTCACAGAGCCGCATACGGCTCCGATGTTAACGTTGTCTTTTGAAAACCACTCTCTAAGCTCCCCATCCGTGGGTTTCCTACTTTGAAACTCCGTCCATTTTACAGCGGGCTCCTTACTTTTATACTTTAATGGAATTATGCTGAACCCGAGCCTCTTATAAAGCTCTATTAGACTCCGTAGACTTTTTTCGACATCCATAGCATTAACCTCGCTTATTATAGGGACAGTTCTCGATTCCATCGCAGAAACCTGGAGCGTCGAGGTTCTTCATGCAGAGAGGCTTTCCATATTGGTCTCTAATTATCCACCTACATTCAGAGTCTCCACTAGGCCATGTTGTTTTTTCACCTAGAAGAATTCCAGAGAATTTAGCTTTTAGGCCTTCTAGACTCAACAACCACCACCTCAACATCGCCGAAAACCCGCCACCCAGGGTCGCGAGTGTTTTTCAGAGGGTTAAGAAAACGGGATGGATAGGCTTTAGAAATCAGTCGCACAACCTCCTCGATATCCTCTTTTTCGCCGAACAACCTAACATGGACAACGCCCATTTTCCTCCTCCCCGGTAGTGTTTTCTAGGCGAAAAGTATAAATGGATACTTTTTCCATTATATTTTTAGAAAGGTGTTGTTGTGGGTAGAAAAAGCGGTGGTGTAAACTGGGATGTGTTGAGAAAGATTATGGATAGTTTTATATGTGATTGGTATAATAGATATAAGCTGGATCTAAACCTTCTCTTGTTAAAAGCTAACTTAAACATGGAGTTTGTTGAATTTTTCATTAAAAATGCGGCTCCTCTACTTTATAAAATCGGAGAGATAAGGGCCTATAGCTCAAAAAACATTACACCGAACATTCTATTTAAGAAAATACACCCGTTTTTCGAATCGGAAGGGGAGGGAGACAGCAGTTTTTCCAAAAACATCTATAATGCTATCAGAAAAATCGTCAGTGAGACTATCCGTAAAAACGATCATAAAGAGGTGAAAGAAGAAGGGGAAAGAGCAGGTTTAGAAGATTTAGAGGATAATTTTTATAGGGTATTTTTCCACCCGATTTATACTTCGATATTTGCAATACCGCTGTTTTACGACGTTGCCATAGGTAAGGTCTCATTAAGGTTTACGGATATTTTAAAACTCTCACAGCTGTCGAGGAGGACGGTTTCAAGAGCCTTGAAAAACATGCTGAACGTAAGACTTTTATATGGGAGTGGTAGGAGGAAGGTGCTGGAGTACTTCCCATCCCTTGAAGGTTTGGAAACATATCTTGAGGCTAGGCATTTAGATTATATGGAAAACCTGCTTAGGAGAAGCCGCGGCGAATTTTTAAACTACTATCTGATGTTAAAGGGTGCATTATATATGTCAAATTCCTCCGGGTCCTATAGAATATATACTCCCGAGGAAGTTGAGGAGATGGAGAAGAACCTGGCTTTAAAAACCCCTGTGAAGACGGAGAACCTAGAGAAGATGAGGGAGACGGTTAGGAGGCTTTCAGGGATTAAGCGTGGAAAGTCTGTGGAAAAACCCGAGGAAGGGCTGTATTTTAGAGCACTGCCCAAGACCACATTATCCATTAGTCAGCTAGACTTCCTAATAGAACATGGAAGGATGTTGGATAGATATGTGGAGAGGCTTAGAATACTTCAGAGGGTTGAGAAGACGGGGATAACCTCACGGTATGAGATAACGGACGAATTAGGCACTGAACACCAGGAGGAGAAGATATTAAAATTTCTACGGAGGAAGAGGATGGAAACAGAGAGGAAGTTTACACGTTATTAAGACCTATAATATTAAACATACAACGGCTCCTAGATGATCCGGGATCATCTGCGACGTAGCCATTAGATGGATAGAGCTCCACCATCCTATTTTCAAATATACAAAATTGCACATTAATCTATAAAACTATGCCCTGCCATAATCTCTTTCCACAAAATCATGGGGAAAAGAAGCTAAAACAAGCTCATTTGAGGGAAAAATTTTCTACAGATAGAGACCTCAAAACCAATTTTCTGCGCCCGTTTAGAGGGAGGAGGGAGGTCGAATCTCCATACAAACTTCCATAAAAATCCATACAAGGTTCATATAAGCCAGCTATGGGAAAATTTCCACCCTCCTCCATAAGCTCAAAAATTCAAAGTAAACAGGCTGAAGGGTAGCTTCAGGTATCTTGGGCTCGAGCGCTCAGTCCGAGCTCATAAACCTTTCAAGCGGTGCGGATTTGGATCGAGCTTTACATCTTCTTCTAGTTTGTGTCCTAGAGTTTGGGACTCATGCGTCCTCAATACTGTTATGTAGTCTCCCTAGAGTTCGATGACCACCTATACTACTGCAGTACTATTTTACCCAGTCTAGAGTGGACAAACATATGAAGAAGTGGACTTAAGCCAATTATGGAAAAAATAAGGGGGTTAAATGCGGGGAAATCCCTAAAAATGTTTTAAATGGGATTTTATCCATGAAGGTTTACCATCTAGGAACGCCCTTGCCACCGAGCAGTTCATAGGTGAGGCTCTGAAGCACTGCGAAGGCAAGCCGAAGTTCACCGTCAATAACGTACCGCGGCTTAAGCAGACCCTTGAAGGATTGGGCTTAGCATATAATGCGAGGTTCTTTCGGAGATAGGAGCCCAGTAGAGTCAGCCTACTCATCATTGAGGCAGAGGACGAAGGTATTCTTCAACAACATAACATCAAACCCAATGAACAGAAGCGAAAGGTTTAGGAGATCAGCATTATACTGGGAACTGTTCATAAAGCTATTCATACCATACTACAACCACTTAAGGAGGTGAGCTTAAGTTGCCACATCCTGAGCCATAAAGCTAAAAAAATAAATACGAGATGGTATATCATACTACTTAGTGAACCGGGATGGGTAAGCCGAAGATCGTTTTAATGGGTGCTGGAAGCACACAATTCTCGCTCATCACCATTTACGACATCGTTAGACACCCTAATTTGCATGGAAGCACGTTGGTTTTAGTCGATATAGACAAGGAAAAATTGAGGTTGACTGGGGAACTAGCTAAGCAACTAAACGAGAAATTTAAGGCTAAATTGAAGATTGAAAGTACTCTAGATCGTAAGATTGCCCTCGATGGAGCTGACTTCATCATCTCAGCGGTTGAGGTCGAGAGGGAAAAATGTTGGAAGCTGGATTGTGAAATTCCACTGAGGTATGGAATTAAGCAGGTGGTTGGTGAGTGTGGAGGGCCGGGTGGCTTATTCCACGCTCTCCGCATAATCCCTATAGTTTTAGAAATATGCCGTGACGTTGAAGATATATGTCCTAGTGCACTTTTCATAAACTATACTAATCCAATGACGCGCGTCTGCCGAGCGATAAGCCGTTATACGAAGGTTAAATTCGTTGGGCTTTGCTACGGGATATACTTCCAGTTAGCGGCGCTTTCCAAGTTTTTAGGAGTTAAACTGCAAGATTTAGATGCTAAGGCCGCTGGGCTTAACCATTTCACCTGGATTACGGATCTCCGTTTTAAAGACGGAAGGGACGCATATCCACTTCTAAGAGAAAAGCTGAGGCAAACTGAAGACTATTTCCAGCCACTATGTCGTGAGATGTATTTTAAGTTCGGACTATACCCCTCTCCATCTGATGGGCATATCGCAGAGTTCCTCTCCTTCGGCTATGATAAGATGAAACCTGAAGAACGTGGGTACGAGGGCTGGATTAAACCATACTATTCCCATCTCCAAGGTCTGCAGAAAATGGCAACTTCCATAGCTAATGGAGACTTATCTCCTTTGAAAGAGCTGGAGCATACATGGGAGATGTATAAAGAGGGGCAGGCTATTGATCTGGTAAATGCTATGGTTGCTAATGAGCGTTACCTCGAGTTAGCGGTTAATGTCCCAAACGAAGGGCATATAATGAATTTACCCCAATACGCAGTTGTGGAGGTGCCCGCACTAATAGATGGTGGTGGCATTCATCCGTTAAGTATGGGTTGTCTGCCTCGAGGAATAGCAAGCCTGTGTCTGACTCAGATAAACGTAGGAGAGCTTAACGTTGAGGCTGCTGTAACAGGATCGCGAGAACTAACACTTCAAGCAATGCTGATAGATCCCGTTGTGAATAACATGGATGTAGCTGAGAAAGTATTCAACGAGCTATTAAAGGTCCATGCATCATTGTTGCCTGAACTTAAGTAAGGGCTTGAGATGCGTTGTACCTTGCCATAGTAGAGCAATAAACCTTTTTCCCTACCACCTGGGCTGGAACCGGAAAGCCCAGCTCTTGTTTGAGGTGAGCAAACAGCAAAATATATATATCGACAGCCTAACAGTTTATCTGGAATGTCGGGTGATCATGTAGAAAAAGAGAGGATTCCATGGGCTTTTCTAATACCATTCATGGCTCTCTTAGGATTCTTAGGTGAACTTTGGAATGTTACGAACCCTGGAGGGATAGCATTTACCTCTTACGCATCTTTAGGAATTGTTGTTATATGCTACTCTGCACTAACAAGTTTACCCTTCATAAGCTTTTACTTTGCAGGTGCTCTCGGAAGACTTAACTTCTTTAAGAAGAGGGTTAACCTAACAATGATGACTTGGATATATGCTTCAACCCTATGCTTATCCTTCTATCTTGGTGGGCCTAACTCTTGGGGACCTTGCACAAGTTATGGTGTTCCAATGGGTTTCAGATTCATAGCCACTCCTGAGGAGGCTGAGAGGCTTCTCCCATGGTTTATGGCTCCGCCTAGGGATGTTGCTGAGAAGATTCTTTATGGTGGTGTTCCGACACCATGGATCGACCTAATGCCTATGATGATCTTCTGGTGGATATTCACAGTCATCTATGGAGTTCTAATGCTATCGATCGCAACACTATTCAGGAAGAGCTGGATAGATGTAGAACGGGTTCCGTTTCCTCACACCCTGGCAGCTTACGAGCTTCTAGTAAGGGTGATGTCTGAGAAAAAAGTAAGGCGGGGAGTTGAAAGACTCACACCGCCGTTTATGATAGGTCTTATACTGGGGATAATTTTCTGGATTCCAACTGTATGTACAGCATTGTTTCCATGGTTCCCAGATGTCTTCGGATGGAGAGTGAGCACATGTAGCTATGGTTCCTACTATATCCAGCCCGGTGAACCCCTTGCATCTTTAATCGGTATGGCTAGGATTGGGAAAGAGCCTTTAGGAGTGGCTATAGCATACTTTGCACCTCTACACATACTGTTCAACATATGGTTTTGGTATCTGGTCTTGTTGATACTGTCTCAGATAGCATACTATTTTGGATATTACACTGGGACTATCAATACCCCTGGTTGTGGCAGAGTTTGGTGCGGGGAGGTATCCCTATCATACGGTGAGCCGTTCAAGTGGACGGCTGTGCTTATTGGAGGCATATGGGGCTTAACGATATTTCTACTTGCTATAAACTGGCGCTATATTAGGGATACGCTTAGGGTAGCTTTCGGGAGAATGAACCCCTCTGCTAAAGCTGAATTTGAGAAGGATGAGCCTCTCAGCTATAGGAGTACTTATGTTTTACTCATAGGCTCGTTCATAGCAGCGGTAGCGATATGTATGGTGTCCGGTATTAACCCTATATCCGCTATTCTAACACCTATAAACATGATTGTTCTATGGTTCGCCTCTATGAGGTTTATAGGGTTAGCAGGCATATACTACCGGAAGACTGATAAAGGCTATGCTTTACATAGGCTCCTCCTATGGCCTAGAGCCCCAGAGGTTCCGGATAGGGACTTCGTATTATCAGCACACTTCAATACTTGGTTTACAGATGCTCCTGATACAGGATTTATGATAGGTGGGAATTTCCTATCCGCCTTCGAAGCTTATAAGCTAAGCAGTCTTACAGGCGTAAGTAGTAAAAGCGTGTTTAAGGTGCTACTAACCTCAATAATAGTATACTCGCTTGTTGTAATGCTGGCTTATCTCCACGCACTCTACACTTTAGGGCTAACTAAACTTCCTGGAAATGATGGAGTTACATGTAACGGTTTTATTACAAGATCTGCAAGTTCTGAAAAATGGAACACCATGCCTGGTACAGAGCCTTGGCTTCCTCATTTCGTAGCTGGCTTCATATTCGTGGGTTTTCTAAGCTGGCTCCATGCAAGGTATGTGTGGTTCCCGTTCAATCCTGAAGGGTTCATCCTAGGTATAGGAGCCGGATTCGAGTGGGGCTTCTGGAGCTTAGCACTCGTGGCGTGGATTCTTAAAATGCTAACGCTTAAGATAGGTGGTAGCAAGGCTTATGAGGAGATCGGAGCACCTCTCGCCGGCGGCTACATAGCTGGTCATATGCTGACGATAATACCTGGGACAATAATATCGAAGATAAGGTTCTTTTTCCCGTTCTAAACATCCCCATTTTTATTTTTATCATGTTTGTTAGAGCTGTTGCCCGTTTCGATCGTTGTCCAGCCCAGCACAGGCATATGTGAGGGCTTCACCGATAGTAGTGGCGACCGCAGGCGCAGGTCCATAGTGTTAGCTCCTATAAAGGTCAGGGTTAATGGTGGAGGCTTCACGCTGACCTGGACCTGCAACCTAGCTGAGAGCTGCCATAATAAAGAGTGCTTCTACGCTAAGGCTAGGATTGAGTAGCCAGATACGTTTAGACTGTAGAGGCTGTTTGATTCTATTCTTTCAACTTGGAAGATTTGCGTCGAGTATGATGCTTATAAACTACTTATATGGAGTGTGTAAACGTATGCCGAAGTGGCTTTATCATAAAAGTATTGCAAATATCCTCTCTATAGGTCTTTCTAGGAGGGATATGGATGATATAGACTCGAAACTTGATGGTATGGTGAGAACCTATAGACATGATTTTTGGAAATATGACGAAGCCGCTTTGAAAGAAGCAGTCACGCAGGTATACGCTTCATACGGCGTTAATGGTGTTAAGTACTGCCTCCTCCACATCCTATTGGATACTTTTCAAGAAAATTTAGTTAGTGAAATGACTAGGGAAACGTCAGCCGCCAAGATCATGAGAAACATCGCCCATGAAAATGCCTTTAAAACTGCAATAAGCACAGTGGAGTATTACAGAGAATATATCCATGGGTATGATGTAATTTTTGAACAGTTCCTAAGCGAAGTTAAGAGTAGGCAGGAAGAGATAATGCGTATAATCAGAGAGTCGCCTGAAGTCAAAGCTTGCGTAAGAGGAGCCGAGAAGCTTAAAGAGATGAGTAAAAAAGCTAGGGAAATAGCCATTAAATACATAGGTACGGGCTACGACCTTCCATTTTACACGAATCTTATCCTAGAGCTATGGAGCGATGATAAGAGGGGGGCGATGACGAAAGAAGAATGGGCAGGAAAAGTTTTAGCAGAATATAAAGAAGAGAAGCTTAAAGGCTTGAGAAAAGACGTTGCTGAGAAAAAGTACCGCAACCTAGTAAATATTGCAAATAGCCTTGGCTATGTAAAGTGAAGAATGTTTAAATCCAATGGACTAACGATAATGGGTCTTCAAAAAGTTAGCAAATGTTGAAAAATAAAAGGTAGAGTATAGAATATGTTTATGCTACTTATTGGAGGTATGCTATTTGCCCATGTAGCCTTGTATTTCTTGGTAAATAGCCATCATTACGTTTTTAGGTCCGCTGAATTCGAGCCTTTTCCTTGCTGTAGTTATTTGAATTATGCCTTTTTTAGAAAGTACACCTTTCTCAATGAACTTTATTCCTTCAACGTCGCCGATATTTTCAGCGATTACTCTATCCGATTTGAAAATCAATCCGGCCCGTTTGTACCATATGAGCCTCCTATCCGTGATGCAGAATTCATAAGTATCGCCTTGATACTCAACAGGTTCCGGGCTCCTATATCTAATGCTTTCCCCAGGCATGAGGAAATCCTCCAAAGGCATGATACCACCTTGGAACTATCTCGGTAGGAGGTTTGGTGGAAGGACTATTAAACTCTTTCTACAGTAAACCCAACCCTCTAATTATCCGCTCTAAAACCTTTCCAAAGGCTTTGAACAGGTAGTAGCCAGCAATAAGCAGGGCTCCAATCAAGATGATTCCCTCATAGGAAAATACGCCCGGCAGTAGTATCTGCCTGGCGAAGAATAGAAGACCGGAGGACGTGAAAAACGCCGTCTGTAGGTATTTTTCAATGGATTTAGATTCCGCCCTGCTCATGCTAAACGGACCTTTTAAATGGTATTTCCCGATTGGATAAAGCCAATATACTCCTGTAACCGTGAAAGAGTCTATTAAAAGGTGGCTGGTAAAACCAACAATTACAGCGAGAACTAAAATTAACTCTCTAAATAAGAAGAGCACTAAGAATACTAGTATTGTTAGAAACCAGACGTTATGTAAGAGCTTTCTATGGACACTTCCAAAACCCCATGAAAACTCCATAATCCAATCAATATCCGGAAGAAAAGCCGCAAAACCAGTTAAAAGAATAAAACCAATATCAAGGTTGAAAAGGTAGTAGAAAACCGTACCTAGAAACAAACCAAATGCGGTATGAGTTAAAAGACGCATCAGCAATTTTAACATTATAAAAAGAATATAAGATTTTTCGATTTCAGCTTAAACCCTCCATCCATAAAACCTACTGTACTATAGCAAAATTCACAGCAACCTAGCTGAGAGCTGCCATAATAAAGAGTGTTTCTACGCCAAGTCTAAGATGGCTGAGTAGCCAGACCGTAACAGAAACAGAAAAGATGGATTTTTGAATTATGCTGGCGGTGCTAATACTATTAAGGTTCTGTATCCCGTGAAGCCGTAGCCTGTTCCTTCGGCTCCTTTGCTTCTGAAAGGCATTTTTCCGCATATTCACAGGATCTACATTTACCCAGTTTGCTCGTCGGCTTAGCTTCACGCTTATTAAGCCAGTATTCTATCGCCCACTCAAGTTCTTTTAGGGCTTCGGATTTATTGAAGTCGTTAATGAAAATTGCGGCTTTTTCCGTCTCTATTCTATGAGGAAATCTACGTTTAATAATGAGCAGTGGAAGGCGGCGTACCTCTTCATTATCTTTAAACTCTTGTGGAACAAGTATTATAGCGTATTTTAGTCTTTCAGTGTCAAAGCCCATTTCATTAAGCAATAAACCATAAAGCTTTGCTTGAACATGCATATCCCTGAAGGGAACCCTACGGGCGGTAAACTTATACTCGAAGAGACATAAGGGAATACCTGAATGAAACAAGACAGCGTCAGGTCTTCCGACGATCACTACACCCTTAATTTTAGCTAGAAGAGGCATCTCACGGAATAATGTAGGCTTGCTTGAGAAAATTTCCCTAAAAGCCTCTTCCAGCTTAATTTTAACAGCATCTTTAAGGAGTATTTCATGTGCTTCTTGACCAATAATCTTACGTTCCGTTGCGATTTCGCCTAAAACCCTAGCCATTTCAACCTTTTTCTCGCAGTAATATTGCTCGGAAATTTCGCTAACGCTGAGGAATGGAACATTAAACCTGAGAACGCTTTCACGCCTTTCTAAAACCTCCCCAATAAGATTATAAAACCTATCAAGCATCAATCTCATTTTTTCCTGGGTAGCCAATTAAACCTCCAATCTAAAGTTTATGGCACCAGAGTAAATAGGCTTTTCTCTGCGGTTTAATTAAATTTTTCCTGAAAAGCCAATTCCACCTCAGGTAAAATTAATGCCTTTCCAAAGGCGAATATACAGCGATGCTGTTCGTGTAAAGGTGGGGTGTGGTGATGGATTCCGAGTTTGAAGAGTTTATGGATGATGTGATTAACCTGCTTAAGCAGAATATGTTGGAAGCCTACGGGAAGTACAGGGCTTTTGTAGAAGATATCGTTCGCCTCCACCAGGATTTCCACACCTTTACTGAGGCCTTTCCAGAGCTAAAATGGGCTAGACATGCGTGTAGCGTCTTCGCGGTGTCCGGACTTTTAGCCATGCTGGGTCTGCTGGAAATGGCATGTTTTGGGCTCAGGTATTTCATCGAGCAGGTTGCCGTTCATACGAAGTGCCAAAAATACGACCGATACCTAGAAGGCATATACGATTTTCTTTACGGAAGGCTTTCAAAAATTGTCCACGGTGAAGTGAAGCTTGAAGGTATGGCCGACTACAGAGATGCCTCCGTAATCGCCGTATGGCTCTGCCTGTCTAAGATATTCCTATGGAACCCGTACCTTTTACAAGAGGCGGCTAAATCAAGAATGTACGAATATTATGAAGAGGAAAATGAGCGGCTACTACAGGAGGTTGGAAAAAGTGCTGGAAAAATGGGGTTTAAGATGACAAATTAGATGCCGGATATTTCACCTCGCTAATAATTCTCGGAATTTGATGTTCGTTATTGTTGAGAAGTTGAAGATCGGCTTGAAGAACAGATGAACTCTTTCCTAGCCAAATACCCTAAAATTAATTAAGAAAGGTTAGCTATTCTTCCCGAGGAGGGGCCTTGAAGAAGGGGATTCTTACTTGGATACTGCTCATTCTATCGGCTTTTTGGATCGATCAATCGATTATTCCGTCAGTATTCTCTACAAACTCTATCATCAGAGTCCCAGAGGACTATCCGACGATACAGGAGGCTGTAAATGCAGCTAAACCAGGGGATACAGTTTTAGTATCTTCTGGAACCTACTATGAATCCATTTTCATCGATAAACCGATATCGCTAATCGGTGAGGATAAAGAAAAAACGATCATAAAAGGGGATGGTTTCCCCCCTTGGGAAATTGTTCAAATATCCTCAACTGGAGTGAGAGTGAGCGGGTTCACGATAGGAAATCCTGATGTCGATGAACCTCTGCGTCCAGGCATCCTTTTGGATAATTCAACAAATTGTATAATCTCTGAGAATATTGTTATAAACTGCTTTTTTGGTATTTGGCTTCGTTCATTTAGTAGTAATAATACTATTGAAAACAACATACTGCGTATGAACTATGTTGGCATAGTCCTTCAAGACAGTTTTGGAAACCTCATTATGAATAATACTTCTATCTCAAATGAGAGATTTGGGCTAAGCTTAATGTCATCTAATGATAACATATTAGCAAATAACACTCTCAACTTTAACCGCGAAGATGGTATTGCTCTATTTAACAGTAACAATAATAAGCTCGTAAATAACACCTTAATTTTAAACGGAAGAGAAGGTATCAAAGTTGAAAACTCAGCTCATAACAAAATAGTTAATAATGTTCTATCGGAGAATGTTCGGGGGATTGAGATAGCGGGGGGCGACTCTATTGGTAATAAGATAATTCAAAACAACATACAGGGAAATATCAAGCTGGGTATTGATTCTCATGTTAATGTTGATGCTACTCTTAACTGGTGGGGGGATCCAACAGGTCCATATCATCCTATTGAAAACCCACACGGATTAGGAGATCCTGTAGGCTTTAAACCTTGGGACTGCCTGATATACTTTAAACCTTGGTCGAGAACACCCATTGCAGAAACCCCTGTTTTGCTGAAAATAACATTCAGTAACTTGTCGATAAATCCTCGCATAATTACGCCTGGAGAGCTCATATCCATTTCAGCAGACGTGAGAAACACCGGAGAGGAAAAGGAAACATATAACGTGGAGCTTCTGATTAGAGGAGAGGTAATTGCTAATACAAGTGTAGTTTTGTTGCCAGGAGAGCTAAAGAGAGTAACATTTACCGCATCGAAGGAGATACCAGGGATTTATAGGGTTGCGATAGGCAGCTTAACTGGAGTATTTAAAGTTATAGAATATACAATACCTAATGAACCTAAGAAAATAATAGTTCCAATTAATTATCCATCAATTCAAGAAGCTATAGATGCGGCGAATGCTGGGGACACAATCTTTGTTCAGACTGGAATTTACCATGAAAATCTTTTCATAAATAAGTCAATTTCATTGATCGGTGAGGACCGTGAAAATACCTTTATAATAGGTGCTAGGGCAGATGATGTTATCTTGGTGACCTCAGATCATGTAATAATCTCAAATTTCACAATTACTAGTCGGTATGCAAACACAGATAGTGCAGGAATCAGACTTAAGTGGAGTGATAATTCTATAATTTCTGATAATATTCTTACATACAACGCATACGGTATTTACTTGTACTCATCAAGCCATAACATAATAGAAAATAATAATGCTTACTCGAATATACATGCAGGAATTTTCCTCTATTTGTCTTGTGACTATAACATAATACGTAACAATAATTGCAGCACAAATGGGAAATTTGTGGAGGAGGAAGGTCGTCCATCCCCATTTGGCTCAGGCATTTATGTCTGGGTGCGCAATAATTTTAATATGATTATGAATAACACATCTAATTTTAATCTGCAATACGGCATCAAGTTGCACGTGCTTAGTAACAATAATACAGTGGTTAAAAATACTTTCCTAAATAACAGCGCTGGAATATTCATAATGCTATCTGATGGTAATATTCTTGCTAACAATACAAGTAACTTTAATTCAGGGACCGGTATCTTTCTACACATGATGTCTAATAATAATATGATCGTTAACAATACAAATAACTTTAACAAAGGCGGGATTGTGTTTGAGTTTGTAGATAATAATCACATTAGTAAAAACATGTGTTTGAATAATGGAGGGCCAGGTATCAGTATTTGGGGATCAAGAGACAATACGATCATTAATAATAAGTGTAATTTAAATGAAGTTGGTATATCGCTTGAGAATTCATTTCATAATGAGATATATTATAACAACATCTTGATGAACTGGCGTGGGATTGTAATCGCAGGTGAGAACTCTAATGGAAATGAAATACACCAGAATAACATAGCGAAAAATGTTGAGTGGGGTCTTCTTAATGATGCTCCTAAAGAAGTAAATGCTACCCTTAACTGGTGGGGTAGTCCATATGGCCCACAGGTATGCCAGTTTGTGGAAGAAACAGATTCTGAAGACCCTGAAGAAATCCGGGGAAATGTATTGTATAGGCCTTGGTTGACTGCACCCATAGGGAGGGTGATTGGCCCAACGCTTAGAGTCAGCAACCTATCGATCAACCCCGCCAAGTCGAAAATCGGCGGAACTATTAGTATATCCATCAACGCTACTAATGTTAGCGATTTGCCTGGAACGTTTACGATAACTCTGAAGGTTAACGACGCTGTTGAGGAGATGAAGAACGTAACACTTTCCGCAGGGGAATCGTCAATTGTTACATTTGAGTTGACTAGGGGTACTGTAGGAACCTATACCGTGGAGGTTGATGGATTAACAGGAAGCTTTACGGTGGAAGAAGCTCCACCATCTTGGGAATTGTACATAGCGATAGTACTGATCGCGATAGCTATAGGGGTGATTATCGTAATCTATAGAGGGAGAAGATTAGTTGAATAGGGCGGTGTTGTTTAGTTTTTTCTTCTAGAGCATTGTGATGTAAAGTTTTAAATGTTTTCAAGTGTTCTTTATATCGTGGATGGGTTTTGTTTGAAGTATGATGGTGATGGGTTTGGCTGATTGTTGGCTTTTCACAGTTAGTGAGGAGAACTGGGCTACTGTTAGAACAGTCAACAGTTAGAACCGTAGAAACTGTTAGAACCTTAGAAGGCCTATACCGGAGGAGGATTTAAAACTCATACTAGAAGCCTTAGGCTAACGGCTAGATATGCGATATTAGATGAGATTATAAAGCCATCTAAAGTAGACGTGGCGGCTTAAAGAAAACATTTAAGTTTGCCTCGCGTTTTTCACCCTAGGGGAGTCGGGTGCCGAAATGGGTTCACCATAGAGAGACGGCTAAGATTCTAGGTATTAAGCTATCTGACGATATTATGAGTAAAATCGATGGGTTGATGGATGGGGCTGACGAGAATTTAGAACACGACTTCTGGAGGGATCCCTCCGCCTCTTCAAGCCTGATTAAATTGTTGGAAGAGTTGAAGGCTTATTATGGAGGTGAGGCTGTTCGCTATGCTCTGCTACATGTATTCTTAGATACGGCTGAGGTTGAAACCTCATCGGAGTTCGGCAAGAAGAGGGGGTTAAACCATCCCGATTTAGCTAGAAATGCGGGTTTTCTTATGGCCCTCGGTCGTTTAAAACGGCTTAAAAAGCAGATACCTTCCACATTCTACGCAGAGCTTGACTGGCTTTTAGAGGCTTTGGAGTCGAATTCAAACACGCTAATTCAATATATAACTAGTCTTCCTGAAGTCGAATCAAGGATAAGCGCTATGAGGAGGTTCGGCTCCAAGGCTACTCAGTATAGTGAAATAGCCAAGCGGTACATCCGACGGTTCAACCTCATTTCTAATTATATCCCTACATTGATCAATTTCATGATGGAGTTGAACAGCATGAAATACGGCTACTCTAAAGAGGAGCATGCCTTGAAAATACTTGAAAAATACAAGACCATGTGTAGCAGGGGGTTGACTGAGAAGGCACGTATAAAACTGCATAATTGCTTTGAAAAGCTGGCTCAAGATTGGGTTGAAGGCAAATTGTAAAGACATCAACTCAGACTTCCTAAAGAATTGCTATGTACTCTTTGCCATCTTCTTTGTTCTCGATGAAGATCTTAACAGTCTCTATAGGCTGGTTTATCAAAACCTGAGCGCATGGATCGGTGAGGGTTAACATGCCCCCGCATATGGCGAATCCAACTAGTTTACGTTTTCAGTATCCGCTCTATATCTTGCATGACTCGCTTGAAGGCTTGCCTTGCCTCTTCAGGCGGCTTGTTCCAGAACCTGCTCCTCCCGCTTGGATGCGGTACAACAGCTAGGCTGAACGTGGCTGAGCCCAGCCTAACATCCTCGTATATCCCCTCGGCTTGCTTCAGGAATACCTCTTCTAAGCCTGCTTTCAGCCGGCTGTCGCCCGTTTCCCTTGCGAAGTAGGATAGGGCTGACCTTCCAACGGCGACCGCGAGCAACGGCTTGGTCGCTTCGATTTCGGCTTTAAGATATGCTTTACTGCAGAATCTCATCGCTCTTTTCCTATCGGAAGGCTTTACGTTCTTCAGCGGGCATTTGCATACGTGGGTCCAGTAGACGTTTGCATCCTCCCGAGGCTTAAACCAGCCTC
>Ga0185307_1000835_pt1 | contig 18184 bp, 17 predicted proteins | sample LHCtaG_FD_128010 | JGI IMG/M metagenome (GOLD analysis project Ga0185307, IMG submission 128010) | Hot spring microbial communities from Little Hot Creek, USA to study Microbial Dark Matter (Phase II) - LHC4sed_matched (SPADES... | ecosystem: Environmental > Aquatic > Thermal springs > Hot... | reverse complement strand
GTTGCCCTCAGCAGACCTCAGTGGACAGAAAGCATTCTTAATTTTCTCCCTAATCACCTCGTAGGAATCGTGGACAAAGATGCTTGTCTCCGGTAAGCTTTTACTCATCTTTGAGCTTATTGCGAGATCTATCGACTCATCTTCATCGAATCCCTTGGGTTTCACAGGACCTTGGAGGCCCATCAACATGTGATGATGAACAGCCACTGGCTTCCACAGTCCGAGCTTTGGACCGACCTCCCTAGCAAGCATGTTTGCCCTTCTCTGATCGAGCCCCAGCTGGCATATCTGGCACTCCATGTAGAAGATGTCTGCGACCTGCATCGCGGGATAGAATACCTGCGCAGCTTCTTGAAGCTCGCCTTCAGACCTTCCCATTATCGGCAAGGCCCGGAGAATTCTCTTCAGCGTGGTGTTTCTAGCCACACTTACAACTAGCCTCCAGTAGTCGATGTCTGACGCATTATCGCTAGCCCATACAAACTCTACCTTCGAGAGCTCAACACCCGCCGCTTTCCAAACCTCAATAAAGTACTCTCCCACTTTTATTATCTTATCAATGTCCCTCCCATCTTGTTCTCCACAAACAAGAAATTCCCTAAAATATACGAAGGTCAGGGATGACGTATTCGAGTTCTGCCGATACTATGCTAAGTGGCTGGGTAATCCATCGACAGATAGATTGAAAGCGGAGATATACGAGCTATTGGAGGAGTCCATAGACTGGTGGGGGGCGTCAGCAGATTATGGATGATATCAAGAGGTGATTGGATGAGGGGGTTGAGACGTCATATAGACCTGCCGCCGAGTGACAAGCAGGAACCACAGCTGTTTGCTGATCCTACCGATGAAGATTTGCTGAGAATAGCTAACGTGATAGAAAGGGCTTGTCCTAAATATCGGGGGCGTCGATTACGTAGATCCATCTTCAGACAAACGGTCTTATATCGTAAAGTGTTAAGACTATTCCGCTGAGGGTCTTAATTACAGCGAGATAGCAAGAGAACTAGGGTTACGGAAGTCGACACCATACTTCTGGCTCCGCGGTAAAAGCACACCATTCACGGCCATTAATATCCCAGAGCCCAACTTCGACTTCGGTTATTTACTTGGGTCAGGAATAGGAGATGGATTCACAGACAGCGACGGGCGCCTAGCCCAATACTGTTGGTTGAAAGATGAAGACTTTGCGAGTGCGATAGTGGAGAGCACGAAGAAGTTAAAGATTTATGGACATAAGTGGTTCAGAAGAAATTGGCAAGCCGTAGTCGCTAATGTTATAATCAGCGAACTAGTTAAAGTAGGAAAAGAAGATCCGCTCAGCCTGTTACCTATCCTCCGAATTAACACGGAAATTGCGCGAGGTGCATTAATGGGCTGGTTTGATGCAGAAGGGTTCTCCGGGAAGCTTTAATGCCAATGCCTACAAATATGATTCGCCACGTGGACATTGTTGTAAAAAAGAGGTTATTGAGCTGATGGCAAGGTTGCTTGAATATCTAGACATCCACCACACTATCGGAGAAGAATTCATGAAAGACGAATTTATAAGTCCCAATACTGGAAAAAAGATATAAGCCTAAGTCCGATAAGATTTACTATCTGAGAATTTCTAGATGCTGTGTAATAAGATTCAGCAAGCTTATCGGGTTCAGAATAAAACGGAAAATGGATGCGCTAATGACATTAATACGAGAGTCAAGATTCAAAGAAGTTTGTTTATAGCCGTCACCTTCCCTCCAATAAAACCCTCCTCCCCTTTTTTCTTTTCTTTTATTGAGTTAATTTTGAGTTAATTTCATTTTAAATTAACTCATTCTTTTAAGAATTCGTATTAAAGCCTCTGTAACAGCCCTCTTCAACGTTTTTGCAGTTATCTTCTTTTCTACCCAGTCGTTTAGAATCTTCGACATATCGCTGTATAACATGCCATTCATTTCAATTGAGCCCTCCCAAGGAAGTATTATGTATTGGAGAACGTCAAAGATCATGTTCCTTTCGGGGCTACCCTCCGGACAATACGCCTCTCTTATTTTATGTTCGATTTGCTCGGGAGAGTCGTTTAGAAAAATCGCGTTATTTAGACTTTTTGACATTTTTTGCTTACCATCAATGCCGAGTAATATTGGTGTATGAATAGCTACCGGCTTAATGTAATTCATCTTGTGTAGGTAATCTCTAGCCATTACATGGATTTTCCTTTGATCAATTCCACCAATAGCGACATTTACTTTTAGGTAGAGGATGTCTATACATTGCATCAAGGCATATATTTCAGAGGAAACTTTGTGAAAAACCTCCTTTTTGCTAATCATGTCCATTGCTTTCCTTGCTTTAGTCGCTGTTATGTGTTGCGAAAATTTGAGTAAGACTTTAACATAATCTTCAGATAACTGGTAATCAGATCCGTAAACAAATTCTATCGATTCAGGATCTACTCCAAAAGCTTCACAAACTTTCCTTAACATCTTTTCGTTTTGCTTTCCTATTTCCCTCAATTCTTCTAACTCGCCTTTACCGTTTAGCCATGCATGTACATCCGCGAGAAGGATCTTACATTTAAAACCATGTTTTGCTAGATGAAGTAGCGGGGAACATGCTACTAACGATCCTATATGAAGAATGTTGCTCGGCTCGTAGCCAATATAAGCCGTAATGTTTCCTTCGTTAATGAGAGAGTAGAGTTCATTCTCCATGAGTATCTCAACTGAAACTTTTTTAATCGACGACAGTAGTCTTTTCGCCTCCATCACGCTTAGGATCTCCACAATACTTCCGACCTCCCCGATAGCGTTCCAATGGGTTAAACTGAGCGCGAGTATTTAAAGGCTAGGAGCCATATTAACGTTGAGTGGAAAAATTCGGAGGTAGAGTGGAGGAGGTAGTTATCCTACACATCAAGATGAGGGGGTCTTCTATGTGCCGAACTTCTGGAGTAGACGCTTCATAGCCGCTAGAAATATCTTAAACCTGCATCCAGCTTCAAGCATGTCTCTTAGTTTTATGGTTCTAAGCACGCCGAATGGTAAGTGTGCTAGGCCGCTTGGCTTAAATCCATCATAAGCTACTGGCGAAGGATGGGCCTCGAGCAGTTCTCTCAGCTCCGAGAGAGTGATAACTTCTTCTGTCGGAGGCCTCGTTATCAGTTCGATCCTCCTTTCTATGTCCATCCTCACAGATTCAATATACATGTTGAATAAATACATTGGACCTGATGGTGCGAATGGCCTAACTCCGATTGTCGTACAGGTAACTCTGCTTGGTAATCATTCTTTTGATAAAAAATCATGATAAAAATCCTCCAGTTTTGCCTTAATTTGGTTACAAACCACATTTTTATAAGGACGTATACTTTTATTAAGTCAGAGCTTAGGATTATGCGGGCGTGACAAAAGGACATGACATATCGAGCAGGTGAATATCCAGTTAAGAAGATAATGAAGCGAGATGGGAGGATAGTTGACTTTGACCCAAGTAGAATCAGAGAGGCAATCAGGAAAGCAATGGTCTCCGTTAACAAGTATGATGAAAAATTATTAGACAGGATAGTCGAGCATGTGTTATCGTTAATTGCAGACAAGTTTGGATCGGAAAAAATTCCGCATGTTGAAGATGTCCAAGACATAGTTGAGCTATCATTAGTTAGGTTCGATCAGTATGAAGTGGCAAAGGCTTACATTCTATACAGAAGGGAGAGGGAGAAGATTAGGAAAGAAAAGATGCGGATATTAGAGAAAGACTATCTAGATGAGGTTGACAAGAAATTTTCTCTTAACGCACTCAGACTGATGAGTAATAGGTATCTACTTCGTGGAGAAAATGGAAAATTCAAGGAGGGGCCGAAGCAGCTCTTCCAGAGAGTGGCAGCCCTAATAGTGATTCCAGACTTGCTCTATGATCCGCGAGTTTTCTCCAAGCAAGGTGGAGACACGAAGCATCCAGTGGAGGAGTTTAATCCAGACTTATGGGCAGATAAGATAGGTCTAGGTAAAAAAGAGAATGGAGATTATGAATTCAAATGGAATAAGTGGCATCTCTTGCACATGAAGAGACTCTATGACAATCTGAACGAGCAGGGAATGATGAAGATTCCATGGAGCAGATTCTTCAACATGCTCCTCGAGGGCGAGTTTGAAAATCATTTCAAAAATTATCTTGAATATTACAATTTGATGGTTGAGAAGAAGTTCATCCCTAACAGCCCGACTCTCTTCAACGCTGGAGCTCGGTTAGGCCAGCTCTCAGCATGTTTCGTCCTACCCATTGATGATAACATCGAGTCAATAATGAAGTCTGCCACTGAGGCAGCGATAATATTCAAAAGCGGCGGCGGCATCGGCATAAATTACTCTAAGCTTAGGCCGGAAGGTGACGTTGTCTTCTCCACGTCAGGAGTAGCCTCAGGGCCGGTAACATTCATGCGCATAATTGACACGGTTACAGAAGTGGTAAAGCAGGGGGGAAAGAGACGCGGAGCCAACATGGGGATACTGGAGATCTGGCATCCGGACATTGAGAAGTTTGTCAGGGCTAAGGAGAAGGAGGGTATGCTTGAGAACTTCAACATCAGTGTGTTGATAGAGCCTAGGTTTTGGAAGCATCTTGAGACTGGCGAGCCCTATCCATTGGTAAATCCACGTAATGGGCAGCCATGGGGCTCGATAAATCCATCATTCATATTTAACTTGATTGCGGAGATGGCTTGGAAGACTGCCGACCCCGGCGTCCTCTTCCTCGACAATATAAACAAAAGAAATGTATTGAGAAAGGCTCTCGGCGATATTAGATGCACAAATCCATGCGGGGAAGAACCACTCTATGAGTATGAGCCATGCAACCTAGGATCGATCAATCTGCATGTGTTTGTTAAGAGGACAGATAAGGGAGCAGAGATCGACTGGGAAGAGCTAGCCAAGACCGTCAAAGTGGCGTACAGATTCTTAGACAACGTGATTGACGTCAACTCGTATCCGCTTAAGGATATTGAACGGATGGCTAAGCTGACGAGGCGCGTCGGTCTAGGAATCATGGGGCTCGCAGACATGTTGATGGCGCTAAGGATTCCTTACAACAGTGAAGAGGGATTCCAGCTCATGAGTAGGGTAACAGAGTTCATCGCGTGGCATGCCTATAAATCGAGCGCTGAGAGAGCTGAGGAGCGCGGGCCATTCCCCCTCTACTGGCAGAGCGCCTATCCAGAGGGTGAACTCCCGATTGAGGGGTATTACAGGAAAGAATTATGGACAATGAACTGGGACGAAGTTGTGGATGAGATAAAGAAAAAAGGCATAAGGAACGCATTCCTCATGTCTATTGCCCCTACCGGAAGCATCTCCATGCTAGTAGATACAAGTTCTGGACTGGAGCCTGTCTTCGCGCTTGTATATGAGAAACACGTAACAGTAGGTGTGTTCCACTACATAGATCCCGAGTTTGAGAGATTTTTACAAGAGTCAGGATTGTATAATGAAGATGTTATAAAGAAAGTGTCCATGAATGGAGGCTCGATTCAAGGCTTGGAAGAGTTTCCTGAAAGTGCAAGGCAAGTCTTCGTCGTTGCCTACGACATTCCCTGGTGGGACCACATAAGGGCTCAGTATCAAGTAGGTCTGTGGGTGGATGCGGCTGTCAGCAAGACCATAAACATGCCGCACTGGGTCAGTGTCGAGGACGTGAAGAATTCCTTCCTATTTGCCTATAGACTAGGACTTAAGGGACTGACGATTTATAGAGATACTTCTAAGAGCACCCAAGTATTAGTTACGCCGACACAGAGACTAAACAGGTACGTATCAGTCACTAAGAACAAAACGCTCGAGTTGATGGAGTCGCTGGGGATAAAGATCAGCCGTCCAACATACACGCCGGCCGAGGAGAAAGAGGCTAAAAAGCCGCTGACCAAGGTCTTGATAACAGAGGATCAATCGTCGAAAAAAACCACGTATGAAACATGCCCAGAATGTAATAGCACGAACCTCCTATGGCAAGAAGGATGCATACGTTGCCTCGATTGTGGATGGACAGGCTGCGTAGTATCCTAAATTTTTTAAGAAGTATAATATATAGTAAAAAGGCGAATTGAAGACTATACTAATTACTGGGTCGGAAGGATTCGTCGGTCGAAGCCTGAAGGAATACTTTAAGTCAAAGGGATACAGAGTCGTTGGACTAGATATTTCTCAAACCCCAGACATAAAAGTTGACATTACTTCAAAACCTGAAGTATTTTCGAGGCTAAAAAATCTAGAAGTCGACGTGATAATTCATTTAGCAGCAGTCGCCAACATTCCTAAATGCATATCTGATCCATATGGCTGCTTGCTTGTGAACTGTATAGGCACGCTAAACATGCTAGACATAGCGAGTAATCTGAGCGTCGATAGATTCATTTACGCATCCTCAGCAAACGTTTACGGAGCAAGACCCAAGCTACCAGTGACCGAAAACGGAGAGCTTTCACCTAGAACACCATATGACTATTCTAAAGTTGCGGCGGAGCAACTCGTCATGGCTTATCATCGTTCAAAGGCGCTCCCGACCGTCATTTTTAGGTCCTGGAAACTCTTCGGCGAATACGATTCCTCAACGAGCGTTGTCTCAAGGTTCATCGATGCGTGTCTAAAAAATGAGCCTATCACGCTGTACAATGGAGGCAAAGATGTGACTGACCCGTATCATGTAGATAACTATGCAAAAGCAGTTGACCTATCAATCAATTCTGGTAAAGCCGTTGGAGAAATCTTTAATGTCGGCACAGGCTCAGCCGTATCTATACGACAGCTGGCAGAAACAATTAAGCAGCTGACGGGTTCAGGTTCTCAGCTGGTTGACCTGCCCCCGCGAACTCCTGAGGAGGCTGAGCCAATGATTAGTTATCCATCCATCGAGAAGATCAAAAATGTGCTTGGATACGAGCCGACAGTCAGTCTTCACGATGGGCTACGAAGAGTGATAAATCATAGAAGACAATTACTCATTAAGACTTAAGACAGCCTCCGCAGCTTCTCTGACCTTCTCAACCTTATCGACGTGGTCTCTATCTACGTAGACCCGCACTATGCCGAGGGGTTTAGAAGTCATTTCCAATATCCACGACTTAGGTTGTTCGACCGCTTTTTCATCGCTGCAGAGTTTTATCTCAGTGACACCGAACTTTGTCAATGGAGGTATCATTGAGGAGTCTAGAAAGATATTGCTTTCATCAATGCCGGACTCGTGAGCAATCTCCCTTTCAATCCGATCCTTATCCCTATTTGATAGGGCCGCCTTCTCGACGCATTCTATCTTCTTTTCGTAGGCCATTTTAGGCAACTTTCGCCGCTCTATCTTTTCAATAATTCCCATCGTATTCTTGTTGTTCTTTAGAATGTTCCAAACAGTGTAATCATCATGTCTAAGATACTCCTCTACACTCATTTTGGAGAAGTTGAGTTCATCGTTCGCCAATTCTTCAACACCCCTGTAAAAAAGCAACTGGGCAGCCCTAACCGTGTGGTGAAAATATATGTTGAGAAAAGAGTGATGTCTCGCGATTGCTAGTTCCTCCACTGCTCCGAGCCCTCGCAAATCGACTGACGAGCCTCTCTCGTCTAGTCTCGTCAAATGGATCAGACGTCGAATATCGATTATTCCATACGTAGCGCCGGTAAAGTACGCGTCTCTGACGAGGAAGTCAAGCCTATCTACATCGAGTGGCCCGGATATTAAGCTGCTCAGCCTACTTCTTCCCCTGATAACGTTTATTATCTCTTCTGTCGGTACGCCTGCACGCTCTAAGGCTCCTGAGACCTCGTCGTCCTGCTCGATAATTTTGACGCCCATATCTTCGTGCGTTAGTCCATTCTCAATCAATATCATTTCTAGTAGATGAGAGTAGGGTGTGTGTCCGATGTCGTGTAGAAGAGCGGAAAATCTCAGCAGCAATGAGCTAAACGGGTCCAGTCCTAGATGTGATGAGAATTCATAGGCTAGTGACAGGCAACCTAGAGAGTGATCAAACCTACTGTGCCTAGCTCCCGGATATACCAGATAAGCCAGAGGTAGCTGACTTATACGCCGTAGCCTCTGAACCGCGTAGGTATCTAGAAGACGCACCTCGTCATCGGTCAGCGTGATGTAGCCATGCACCGGGTCCTTTATGAGCTTCAACTTAAGTAATAATGATGTTCTGCCTATTTATTTTTGGCGTTTTCAAGGGGTTGCTTTAAACCAACGTATATCCTAGCTATCTTGACCACCTTCTTCACGACGTCTATAGCGTTGGCGCCAAATACGTAGGTTGCAGGCTCAAGCCCTATTCCACCATGGTCTATCACAACCTCCACACCGGAATCTTTCATCAACACTTCCTCAACCGCTGATACTACGTCTTTTTCACTCCTCGTCAGGCTCTGAGGTTTAGTCTCCGCATATCTCATATCCAGGATTCTTAGAGATTCCTCGAGGGACTCATCGTGCTTGATGTTCATGACCGACCGGAAGTTCCGGTTGTAGCGCATCACGACGAGTAGTATTGACGCTAAGTGATGAGATCCTCCGAAGGTCGGTTTACTTACAGCCCTCAGCGTAGACTTGATCCTAACGATTCTTCCTGGGAATGCCGCTATGTCTTCTATTGAGTCAGCGTCGGGTAGAGCCTCGGCGATGTTTATCGACACCTCTGGTGACAAATATGCAACGATTGGATAGTCCTCAAGCATATCCAATGCTTCTTCCAGCCTTCGTAGCACGTTTAGCCTCTCTGGCGTGAGTGCCGCCTCCATTAGGAGGCATATCTGACACTCTCCGAGCTCGGGATATAGACGTCTATGGTACTCGCATAAGTATCCCTTTGATAAATAGTTCCTCCAAGCAGTCATTAGGGTATGCATTGACTTGATCGGGCCAGCGGCAGCGTCAATTACCAATGAGTCTATGAGCGCGGCTAGGTCCGCCCAAGGTATACCCAACGATTCAAGTCTCGTCCGGTATTGCTCTTGATCAGTCGAGAGATAATTACTCACAGCTGCTTGTGTGACGTTAAGAAAGGATGCTATTCTTGGCTGGCTATATTTTCTTGAGCGAAGAACATGTGCAAGAATTCCCCTCAAATTCGGTAGGAATTCCTTCCAAAAAATCTCCTCAGGGGGCCTCATCTAATCATTAATAATTTGGTGGTCTCTAATAATAGTTCATGCCTAACCGCTCTTTTGGATTAACGTTGCCAAAAGCCTAGAGACCTCCTCTTCGGACACTCTCTTAAATGCTTCCACCTGAAGATTGGTCAAGTCCCATTTAATTCTGCCCTCGGAGATATAGTATGCCGCCCTAATCCTCACCACGTCTCCCTTGGATAAGCCGAGACCCTCAACTATCAACCTAAAGAGCAGCGAGTTTAGCTCGCCCGCCGCCCTAGCAACCTCTTCCTGCCTCAGCTGTCCGGTCTTTACGTATTCCCGCACCTGTGCAAAAAGCGTCTTTCTAAGCTTGTCTGCATATGCGCCAGCGATTATAAGCCCAGTTGTGATGCTTGTCTTAACTGGCTCCACGCCTCGATTAGCCACTAGCTGAGATATAATCGTTTAATTAGCCAATAGTGGAGATATTTTCTCGAGATGCTAAACAAATTGTTTAAATTGTTTTATAGACACTCCATAACCAATGAGCCAGAACGTCCACAAGGTTAAGGACTACATAGAGAAAAATAAGAATCAGTATCTGGATACTTTTGTCAAGCTGCTTAGATGCCCAAGCGTATCTGCGACCGGTGAAGGAATAGAGCAGGCCGCCGGCCTCATCACTGACATGCTGAGAGAACTTGGAGCCAACGTTCTTACTTACAAAGAAGATGGAGGCAACCCGATAATTTTGGGAGAACTGAACGAAAAGAAAGAAGGCACAATAATGATTTATGATCACTATGACGTGCAGCCCGTTGATCCGTTGGGTAAGTGGGCTAGCCCTCCCTTCGAGCCGCGCATCAGTGATGGAAAAATATACGCTAGGGGTGCAAGCGACGATAAGGGAAATCTTGTTTCAAGAATTCTTGCGGTTAAGACACTGCTAGAAGTTTTGGGAGAGCTGCCCGTAAATATCAAGTTTCTATTCGAGGGCGAAGAAGAAGTCGGCAGTCCATCACTTCCTAGCTTCATAAAGAATTACGAGGAACAACTACATGCCGATGCATGTATATGGGAGGGTGGCGGCTTCGATCAGAAGGGGAGACCGATGATCTATCTCGGCGCCAAGGGCGTGGTCTATCTAGAACTTAGAGCGAAGAGAACAGGAAGTGATCTCCACTCTTCTTGGGGCACCATAATTGAGAATCCAGCGTGGAGATTAGTCATGGCGTTGTCGTCAATCAGGGACGAGAAGGGAGGAATACTCATCGAGAATTTCTACGAAGATGTGGCTGACGATCCTGAAGCGGAGCAACTGGTGAGAGAGTTAGATATTGATAGGTCAGAGATATCCTCGATGACCAATAATGGCGAATTAATAGAGGAGTTACCCATACGGGAGTTGCTGAGGCGGTGGCTACTCTCACCGACCGTAAACATATGCGGCATATATTCTGGATACATCGAGAAGGGACAGAAAACAGTGCTGCCTTCATATGCATTCGCAAAGATGGACATCAGACTAGTACCTAAGATGAGTCCAGAACGAGTCTTGTCGAAGCTAAAGCAACACTTAGCAAAGCGAGGATTCAATGACGTGGAGGTCGAGGTCCTAAATCACGGCTATCCTGCTGCCAGGACATCTCCCAGCTCACAACCAGTCCGGCTAGCGATTATGGTTGCAAGGACCGTTGCAGGGAAGGAGCCAGTTGTCTTTCCGAACATTGCAGGCTCTGGACCGATGTATCTAGTCACTGACGTGCTTCACCAGCCGTGCTTCTCACTCGGAATAAATCATCCCGGATCCAACATTCATGCACCGAACGAGAACGTCATCATTGATTACTTCATGAAGGGAATGTGGCAATGCTGTCTCTACATGATGAACTTTGTACCTTGGATCAGGCTAGGCGATGTTCCCTACCTATAAATCTGAGCAGTAATTCTTTTGGCGAGACTCCTCTCTCACCATAGTAGACTGAGAGGCCCATCAATCCAAGAGAAACCGCCCTTATGAGCGCTAGTACCTGGGGAGGGGTCCCAGGCATAATGGGGTCGTAATCTCCGAACCAAGTCATAATTATTCCTACATTCGTTATCTCGACTGCGGGCCAGAAGTATAAGGCCCTCGGCTGTGCTGCTATTAACGGAATTAGCCAGATAACCATCTGGGGAGTAAACACGTAGCTTGAGAATAGCCAAGCAGCTACTGCTAAGAAACACTTAGCCTGCAAAGAGCCTCTCATCACATAGACTCTCAGGAGCAGGTATGCCGCGATGGCTAAGCCGAAGATCTTTGCTGATGGAGAGCTAGGATTGCCGAAGATCCAGATGTACCATGCATTTTCTAAGCCCCAACCAGCGTGATATCTAAAGAACTCCACCATCGAGTGTGGATTGAGAATTATTTGAGCAACGTAAGGCACGGCCGCGCCAATTACGAAATATGCAAAGTAAGTTAAGCGCTGACGTGCATCTTTGAGCTCTATTAAAAATAGTGGTAGAATCAAGCCAGAATAGAGCTTGAAGGCTAAGGCCAATCCACTGGACAAGGCGCTCAACTCTCGCCTACCCAATAAGAACAGAGCTATCGCTGTACCGGCAAAAGCAGCGGCAAAATGATCGTAGTTATAGATTCCATAGACGACCAGGCTAGGCGACGCAATGACTAGTAGGCCCAACTTGCTTACTCCAGACTTCTCAACAATGGTAATAATCGACCATGCTAGAAGTAGGTAAGCAGGAAGACTTAGATAAACAAACGCGGAATAATAACTCTCCAACACTGGGCCGCCGATGATCATCGATAGATACGTGACGACGCATGAGAGTGGAGGATATTCAAAGAAGAATTCAAAGCACGGAGCAAGACCAAGCCTGAGCTCGTAATTACGATGCCAAAAGTAAACTATGTCGCTGTAAATATTTCCACTCATCCGGGGGTTGTGAAGCGCAGCACTCAACAACCAGGAAATAACCGCCACACCGTAGACGGCGGCGTTTATGTATGCTCTCTTCATAGTACATTAATTAGATTTTATTCAACCATTTATCCTTTATACCCACCAAAAGGTAGTTCTCTAACTTAAAACATCTAAAAATATAAAAACGAGTTAATAATGGTTAGATTCATGACAGAGTTAAGGAGACATTTTTCTCCATCGTTTGGGAGACGCCCATACGTTTCTCATGCTACAATCGTTGGAGACTTAGTCTTTGTATGTGGAATGGGGCCTAATGACCTTGATGCAGATGTAGAAATCCAGACAGAACAGACAATTATGAATATTAAAACAATACTTGAAGAGGTGGGTTCATCACTAAGTAAGGTCGCCAAGGTAGTTGTATATTTAAAAGATGTTAGTGATTACGAGAGAATGAATAATGTGTATTCGAAATATTTTACTGACAATCCACCAGCCAGGACATGTGTACAGTCCACTAGTCCTCTTCACTATCTTGGACAGAGAGTTGAAATGGATGTTATCGCAGTGATAGATAGAGGTAGCCGAGAAAAAGAGGTGAAACATATCTGACTGCTTATGATTTGTTAATTAAGCGTGGGTTGGTTATTGATCCAGCACAAGGATTAGAAGAAGAATATGATGTCGCGGTTTCGGGCGGCGTTGTAGAGGCTGTTGAAAAGAATATTCCAACGTCGTCAGCTAAGAAAGTAGTCGATGCATCTGGAATGATTGTCACGCCTGGAATTGTTGATCTTCATGTCCATGTTTGTTACTCGATTTGCCCGAGGCTGGGAGTAATTCCTGATGAGGCTTGTCTCCCTGCAGGCTCAACAACGGTACTGGACGCTGGCTCGGCAGGCCACATAGTTTTTCCGAGCTTTAGAGAATTCATCATTAAAAACTCGAAGACGAAGATCTATGCACTGTTAAACATTGGTTCGATCGGGCTTGTGACGTTTTTCTTCGATAAAATTAAGAGTATCCTCTATAGTCCGGAGCTGATAGATCCCTCAGAGACAATTTCATGTATCGAGAAGAACCGAGATGTCATTAAGGGCGTTAAGTGGCATAACACGTATGGTCAGGAGGCGCTGCTTTATGCTAGGCAGGTGGCAGATAAGACTGGGACGTTTCTAATGTGCGAGAACTCCGCACTCTATCACTATCCAGTAGACATCGTTCTGAAGTTTATGAAGAGGGGCGACGTCTTGACCCACTGTTTTCATGGAGGACCCGGGCCTTCAGTCATAGACGAGGATGGAAAAGTCAGGCCTGAGGTAGAAGAAGCGTATAGGAGAGGCGTGTTATTTGATATTGGGCATGGACAGGCAAGTTTTTCATTCCGCGTCGCCGAAAAGGCCATCCAGCAAGGATTAGTCCCGACAACAATCAGCACTGACCTTCACTTAGGCAACATTAATGGTCCGGTTTATGACGTCGGTACTACACTCTCTAAGTTTTTACTGCTTGGGCTAAGTCTGAGCGATGTGGTGAAGAGAGCCACAGATAATCCAGCGAGGGTTCTCGGAATTAATGATAAGATAGGGAACCTCAGGCCGGGAGCGATTGCCGACATTGTTGTCTGGAAGCTATTGGAGGGCAAGTTTGAGTTCGTGGACTGTGTAGGTGAGAAGAGGATCGGCGAGAAGCTGCTAAAGCCCGTACACGTAGTCTCTAGCGGTGAGCTGCTTCCAGGCAGGGGAGCTATTTAGCGTATATCTCCTAGGACAGCGAGTAGGGAATTATATTTAAATTAGGGTAGGATGTTCTAGGTTGGCTGAGAGTCGGCTGAGGTGACGATGAATGCCGGATCAGGCCTACTATGTTAAGTTCAAGACGCCGCCCGAGCTAGTTACCGCTACTCTTGAAGTGGTCAAGCTTGTTAAGACGAGTGGAAAACTGAAGAAGGGTGTCAACGAGGTGATTAAGGCGATTGAGAGGGGGCAGGCAAAGTTCGTTGCGATCGCTGAGGACGTAGATCCGCCTGAGATTGTTGCCTTCCTACCTACTCTGTGCGATGAGAAGAAGATTCCATACGTCTACGTGCCTAGCAAAGAGGAGCTGGGCAGGGCTGCTGGCCTCAATGTTAAGGCCAGTTCAGTCGCTGTCGTGGATCCCGGCGAGGCTAAGGGATATCTCGACGAGATAGTTAAGAAGTTATCAGAGATTAGGGGTAAGTAGTGATGAGTCAGCAGGCATCAAAGCAGGCGGCGAAGGTGGAGGAGCCGGTTCCAGCCGAGGTCGTGCAGATCGTCGGCAGGACTGGCGTTAGGGGAGACGTAACTCAAGTGAGAGTTAGAATACTGGAGGGCAAGGATAAGGGAAGAGTGATTAGCAGAAACGTCAAGGGGCCAGTTAGGGTAGGCGACATTCTATTACTGCTTGATACTGAGAGGGAGGCCGAAAAAATCAAGTGATGAGTGACGGAGGATAGTCCATGCCTACGATGCATAAATGCACATTCTGTGGGAGAGAGTTTGTGCATGGCACTGGAATGCTATTCGTAAAGAAGGATGGGACTCTATACTGGTTCTGCAGCAGGAGGTGTAGGATATTCATGCTCAAGCACAAGAAGGACTCTAGAAAAATAAAGTGGACCGCGTATTATGGACAAGAGAGACGCGCCTAATACATCAGTTCTGACTGGTCGAAAAATATTGACGCTTCTCTCTGATATGACTCCCTACTGTCTGAGGCATGAATTATGTTGTCAGTCAGGTCGAGCCCTAGGTCGCCCCTTATCGTTCCTGGCTCTGCCTTTGCAGGATCTGTAGCGCCTATTAATTTTCTGACGACTGTTATGGCCTCTCTGCCTTCGAGCAATAGGGCTACCACTCTTTTCCCCGTGACTGTGTTTATTAATTTTTCATAGAATTCTTTTCCCTTGTGGACTTCGTAGAGCCGCTCGGCTAATTCTCTTGTCATCACTAGCATTTTTAGCCCCTTTATGACGAGTCCCTTCCTCTCAAACCTCGATATTACTTCGCCTATCAATCCTCTATTGACGCAGCTCGGCTTGAGCATGACAAATGTCTTTTCAGTCTCGCTCATGTCGAATTAAGACTAAAACGCTTACTGATATATCGTTGCTTCTCGACAAGCGAAAGTGATAGTAGTTGTTGGAATATAAATGGCCGACGGAATGGGACTGAGACGGAGACATAGGTCGACATTCAATCTATATAAACAACGCATGTCAGAGATGCCATAGATGAGCAGTAAGCCAATGCCTAGGCAGCCTGAGATGAATATCGGGACTCTTGGACATGTTGATAACGGCAAGTCTACGCTTGTTCAGGCCTTGACGGGTGTTTGGACTGCTAAGCATAGCGAGGAGTTGAAGCGGGGAATTACGATTCGCATCGGCTATGCAGACATGCCTATCTATAAGTGTCCACTCTGCGAGGAGCCCTTTAACTATAAGGTCTCTAAAGTCTGCCCGCGACATGGTGTCGAGACGGAGTTTGTTAGGGCGGTCTCGTTTATCGATTGTCCAGGGCATCACTCGCTGATGATTACGATGCTCAGCGGCGCTGCACTGTTTGATGGCGCTCTCTTCGTTGTGGATGCTAGGCAGAGATTTCCACAGCCGCAGGATAGGGAGCATCTAGAAGCCGCGAAGATTATGGGGGTGAGGAGCTTGATCTTTGTCCAGAATAAGGTCGATCTGATCACCCGTGAGAGGGCCCTACAGAATTACGAGGAGCTGAAGAGCTATGTGGCTGATACTCCTTTTGCAGATTCTCCGATAATTCCCGTGTCGGCCCAGCATGGACTCGGAATGGAGCCCCTGCTCTACGCGATAGAAAAAATCATGCCTACGCCTCCTAGAGACTTGCAGAAGCCATTCCAGATGCCCGTGCTGAGGTCCTTCGACGTGAATTTGCCTGGAACCCTCGCAAGCAAGTTGAGTGGGGGCGTCATAGGTGGCTCGATAATCCAGGGAAAGGTAAGAATTGGTGATGAGGTGGAGATAGCTCCAGGACTCCCTGTGAGAGAGAATGATCCGAAGTCTCCCTACGAGCCGGTTTACACGACTGTAAGGAGCATTAGGGCTGGAGGCAGGGCGGTAGAAGAAGCTATGAGTGGAGGACTAGTAGGCCTAGAGACAGGAATCGACCCCTCCCTGACCAAGGCTGACTCAATGGCTGGAAACCTCGCGGGGAAGCCTGGCACGCTTCCGCCTGTCTGGCGTACGGTCCAAGTAAGCTATACCTTGTTTAAAAGAGTTGTGGGTGTTGAGGGCGAAATTGAAGTAAAGCAGATAACTGAAAAGGAGGCACTCGTAATCAATATTTACTCAGCTGTTACTAGTTGTGTTGTCTTGAAGAGGACCTCAGATATGCTCACGCTTGAGCTTAGTAAGCCCATATGCGCGAACCCAGGCGATAAAGTCACTATAAGCCGGAGAATAGGAGCTGGATGGAGATTAATAGGTTATGGAAATATAGTGCAGTAAGAAGTTGGAGGCCCTGCTAGATACTAGTTTTCTGATGCTAATTGCCGAAGTGGGCAGAGACATAATCTCGATAATAGAAGACAGATTAAATGATCGATTAGAGCCCGTAGTTATAAAAAGCGTGATAGACGAACTCGTTGAGATATCGAGGAGAGGTGGAAAAAGGGCACTCATTGCCAAGACGGCGCTAAAAGTCGCATCAAGTATGAAGAGGATCGATAGCGGGATTGATGTCAGTACCGATGAGCAACTCGTTAGACTCTCGCGAGAGATGGGCGTGATCGTTATTACATCAGACTTTGAAATGTCTAGAAGACTGAGGGAGAGTGGCTGCAGGTATATTTACGTTAACAAGAGAGGAGAAGTTTATCTGAATTTATGATTCTAACATTGATTTTAGCATTCGCGGCGCAATTTCGTTGACTATATCCTTACTTAATACGTCTTCGATTAGTGGTATTTCATTGAATTGTGCAAGCTTTCTTGCGTCTTCATCGAGCTTGTAATAACTCAATACGTATAGGTTTTTTATCCCCGCGTCTGTCCTAAGCACTAGTACGCGCATTATCTCATGTAGGTGGGATTCGCCCTTGTCGGTTATCAATATTGCCGCTCCAACGATTCTTCCATCCTTCCTGAAAAGTAGATTTACCTTGTGGGGAACCTTGGAGGCTCCTGAAATCATTACTTGCTGCTGGACCTCTATTCCTCTCTTAGTTGCCTCTTCAACTATTATTTTTAGTGGCTTCTTTAGCTCTAGGGCCTTGTATAGCGCCTCAAGATTTACTGTGTATCTGTAGAAGCTTTTCGATTCGAAGCTGACGAGGTCGTATATCATTCCACAAGTTAAGCATCTGAATGAGACGTAGGGCTCCGTGCTTACCTCGTTGCAGTTATAGCAAGTGAATAATGTTGAGTGTACTTTTAGAACGTCTTTTCCTGCTTCTTCGCTTTGACCCCTGATTATTTCGACTTCCGCTCCGCATCTAGGACAGACTGTCTTTCCAGTCTCGGTGAATCTTTCCTCTGGTCCCAGGAAGCCGCAGGCCTCGTGCTGGAGGATTCTCTGCCTCGCTATATTTATTGATCTACAATACGGACATCCCAAGTTTATTATGTTGAGCGCGCTTAGACATCTTGGACACACGACTTTCTTGAACTCCACACCTGCTGGCTTTAATATTCCGCGGTCCGTAAGCGACTTAAGGACCAGTAATAGTTTTGAGGTGTCTATGCCTAGTTTCTCCTCTAGATCTGGATAGAATCCGCCCTCGGGGGATAGGTTGCTCGGTAGGGGGATAATCTCGGTCAAGCCTTCCTTCTCTATTATCTCAAGAATCTTATCCTCTATATCCTCGTTGCTCAGCGGTGTGATAATTTTCTCTTCAGGCAGCTTCTCCATCAACTGTTCTTCTGGTCCCTCCGTCATCGTTATTTCTAGCTCGCTTTTAGACTTTATCTCCGGCTCGACGGCGGGGGTCATTGTAGTTGGCTGTCCCGCCTCTGGTTGCAGTAACTGGGGTTTTTCAGACTCTCCGGTGATTTGGACCGGCTGTTCGGGACTAGCGGCTGTTGGTGCTTCTGCTTGAGGAGCGGGTTGCTGGGGTTGTGGAGGCGCCTCTGTAGTGGTTGTGGTGGTTTCCGTTACGGGTTTTTCTGAT
>Ga0185307_1000834_pt1 | contig 18214 bp, 21 predicted proteins | sample LHCtaG_FD_128010 | JGI IMG/M metagenome (GOLD analysis project Ga0185307, IMG submission 128010) | Hot spring microbial communities from Little Hot Creek, USA to study Microbial Dark Matter (Phase II) - LHC4sed_matched (SPADES... | ecosystem: Environmental > Aquatic > Thermal springs > Hot... | reverse complement strand
ACGCAGGAGCTCATGGGCCCAAATAATCAGCCTGTAAGCGTCAGCACCATCGAGATACTGCTGAAGCGCGAGCCCTGAAACCCCTCCATCAATTTTATTCCAACTCTCCCCTCATTAGGATTAAATTCTTCCGTGGGCTTAGCTTGGCATAGGGAGAGGTGAGTAGGTGGAACTGCCATTATGCTCCTTCGATCTTAGGACAGGCATCTTCTGCCCCCGATGCTCGGAGAAGCTTGAGAGGGGACTCTATAACGAGCTGGATGTTAGGGTGATGAAGCTCTTCCTCGAGCTCGAGAAGAAGTTCACAAAGCTCCAGAAAGCCGGGTATGTTAAGTCTGTTGATGGAGGAGATACCATATTCGTTATTCTTCGGAGCGGTGATCTGGGGAGGTTTGAGGTGAGGGAGATCGCCCAGCTCAGGAAGATTCTCAGCGATGAGCTTGGAAAACATGTTAGGCTTATCGAGGATAATCCCGATCCGCTGAAGTTTCTGGAGAGCGTCGCGGCCCCCGCCAGAGTCGTCGCCGTCAATAAGATCTGGTTGCCGGATGGCTCCGAGGAGACTAGAGTAATCTTCGATCATGAGAGAAATCTTAAGGTTGGCGAGGGGGCCTTGAAGAAACTGATGGAGGAGGTTAAAGGGATGAAGTTGACAATTGATTTTGAGAGGAAACGTTTCCGGGGACCTCAGAGGAGGGAGGGGGCTCCAAGAGGGGCTATAGCCAGAGAAAGGTCATCGGCCTAAAGCGGACTTAGTCTTTTTAGGAGGATTCTGGGAATCTTGGAGATGGAGAGGCGGCATGTTGAGAAGCCATTATATCGGCGATCTCAGGCCCGGCATGAGCGGCGAGGTCAAGATAGCGGGTTGGGTTGATAGGGTTAAGGATGTTGGCAAGTTTAGATTCATCTGGCTGAGGGATAGGAGTGGGCTCTGCCAAGTAACCGTGCAGAGGGATCAGGGGGAGGTCTATGAGATGGCCTTGAGGCTGGGGCTTCACGACTTCATAGCTGTTAGCGGTATTGTTCTTGAGAAGCCCATTGCAAAGGTGGGCGTCGAGATAAAGCCGACGAGCATAATGATTCTCAGCAAGTCCGATTCCCCCCTACCCCTCGATGTTAGTGGGCTGGTGAAGTCGGGCCTATCCACCCGCCTAGATTGGAGGCCGATAGATCTCAGGGATCCCAGAAACATGGCCATTCTCAAGATCCAGGCGGCTCTCGTCCGGGGAATGCAGAGATACCTCGACTCCAATGGCTTCATCCAAGTCTTCACGCCATGCTTAATCGGCGCAGGATCTGAGGGTGGTGCTGAGCTCTTCGAGGTCGATTATTTTGGGAGGAGGGCTTATCTTAGGCAGGATCCACAGCTTCATAGGCAGCTTCTCATGGTGGCAGGCCTCGATAGGATATATGATCTCGGGCCGAGCTGGAGGGCTGAGCCAAGCCACACCCCGAGGCATCTCTGCGAGTATCGGTCATGCGCCGTCGAGCTATCATTCATAGAGAATGAGAGGAATGTGATGATGGTTGAGGAGGAGCTTGTGGCCGCCGGGATAAAAGAGGTCGTCGAGACATGTAAGAGCGAGCTTAATCTACTCGGGGTCGAGTTGGAGGTTCCCAAGAGGCCATTCCCCGTCCTCGAGTTCCCAAAGGTCTATGAGATCTTGGAGGATCTTGGGAAGAGGATTCCATGGGGGGAGGATCTCGACCGGGAAGCTGAGAAGCTTCTTGCGGAATATGTGAAGGAGAACTATGACCATGACTTCTTCTTCATCAACAAGTTCCCGTATAGGGTTAAGCCCTTCTACGTGATGAAGGAGGATGGGACCGAGTGGGCGAGGAGCACGGACTTGATAGGCGGCGGCCTCGAGCTGAGCTCCGGCGGGCAGAGGGAACACCGCTACGAGAGGATAATCCAGCAGATCGGGGAGAAGGGGCTGAATCTAGAAGACTTCAAGTGGTTTACTGAGCACTTTAGATACGGCGCACCCCCTCACGGGGGATTCGCGATCGGGATCGAGAGATTGACTATGGTGATCCTAAGGCTTGAGAATATCAGGGAGGCGACGCCATTCCCGAGAACGCCTGAGAGGCTTCTACCCTGAAATCCTCACCATCCCGCTTCACGAGGACGTAAACCTCGTCCCTAACATCCTCGGCGACTTGCAAGGGCTCGAGATACCAGTTCCCGAGATGCTCCTTGAAGAGCCTTAGTAGGAGTGGCTTAAGCTCGATCCTCTTCTTCAGGAGGGTTATGATGATTGTGCCGCGTGAGACCCTTGCCATCTCCCTCACCGCCCGCTCCGGGTCAAGCAGGTGGATCACGGTGAAGCATGCTGTTAGATCGGCGGCGCCGGATCTTATCGGGAGCGCATGCGCATCAGCCTGTATCACCATCGCGCCAGGAGACCTATCCCTTGCAACTCTCAGCCTATCAGCATCCAAGTCTATTCCGATATAGATGTGGCGGAGGTCCAGCATCTCCAGAAAGCGGGTGAGGAGGCCTGTAGCGCAGCCGACATCGAGCACGACCGGAGGCCTCCTAGAGGGCTGGGTAAATCTCCCGAGCGCTGCGGCATATTTCGCGACCTGCTCCTCGCCATAAAGCTCATCATAGCCCTCCGCTGGGACGTCGTAGAGCGGCTCCCCGTCGCCCATGCCCCAAGATAATCATTAGAGCAAGGATAATATCTAGGATTTTCCAAGGATCTCTTGCCGGCGATGATGAGTTTGCCGAGTTCGGAGCGGTGAAGTTAATAGGCCCTCGCCGAGCCGGCTTTTCACACTTCGACCCTGAACTCTATGGGCTCGCCGGTCTCCGGGCTAAGTCTCATCGCGACTTTGACGAGCCTTCTCCTCCGCCCATCCCTGATCCGCAGATCTAGCCTGACATTCCATAAGCCGCCATGCGTGCTCGGCTCGAGCGCTATCGAGTCCACCCAATACTTCTCGATCTTGGCTCCAAGCCTCTTCTCGGCCTCGCTTAGCGCCAGCCTCTCCGCCCCCTCCCAAGAAACTATCCTCATACCCGCCCACATCCTCTTTTCTTGGATAGACTACTCGGATCTTAAAGCTTGAACTGGGTCCATCCTAGCTGCTTTCACCGCGGGGTATAGCCCCGAGAAAACCCCGACGAGGATGGCGAAGAAGAAGCTCTCTAGGATGAGCTCCGGCGTGATCACGGGCGTGTATGAGATTTGAAGCGCCTGGGCCATGGATGTGCTGGCCTCCCTCACTTGAAACATTCTCGCGAAGACGTCTCCTAGGAGGAGCGATGTCGAGATCCCCAGCACTATTCCAAGGATCCCTCCTATAGCCCCTATCAGGGCTGCTTCTGCTAGGAAGACTGCTGCCACATGCTTCTGCGTGAAGCCTAGAGCCCTTAGCACACCAATCTCCCTAGTCCTCTCCATCACGGACATTATCATCGTGTTCATTATACCTATGCCAGCAACAATAAGCGAGACGCTCGCAACAATAAGCATGAATATCGAGAAGTTGGAGATTATCGCCCTAACATTCCTGACTATCGTGAGGGGGCTTATTATCTCTATATCGCGGCCGTAAATATCCCTCAGCATTTTTATCAGGGGCTCGACGGCATCCGGGGAGCTCGCGACTATCACTATCGCCGGATAGTATTTTGAGCCGAACATGTTCCTCGCCGCCTCCACAGTCGCGAGGATGCTGTTATCAACGTCTAGATAGGGCGTTGAGCCGAACTCATTGTATATCGCGCCCACCATGAATGTTTTAGTCTTGACTGATTGGCTGCCTTGGAAGAGTATGGAGACGGATGAGTAGAGCCTTATGCTCTTGCTCGGGTCGTCGGGCGGGTATGCGACCTTATAGCCCAGGGCCACGACAGCGACATCAGCCGGCTGGAGTGGCTCGCCCTCAAGCAGCTCCAGGTCCGGGAGTATGAGCTTGATCATTCTAGGATCTGTTGCGAGGAAGTTAACCTGCCTCTCGATCGAGCCCGACTTCAATATCACCCTCGTGAAGTAGAATGGCGCTGTGGCCCTTACTCCAGGAAGCCTCGAGAGCATGATCACATCCGTGTCCGTGAACTTTACCGAGCCCCCGACCGGGATTATCCAGAGGTTATTGCTACCGATCTTCGACAGGACCTCATTGAGGAAGTTGTCAAATCCGCTGGTATTCGATATAAGTGTTATGATCGCTAGTATGCCTATCGTTATCCCGAGTATCGTGAGGATGCTCCGCGTCTTCCTATCCTTGAGACCCTTGAACGCGTACCATAGGATGTCACCCGGCCTCAACCCTTCTCCGCCTCCTCGCGAGATACACTATGATCACGACCAGTATTATTATCGCGATTACTAGGATCAGCTGGTTCAGCTGGATCTGCGGCAGCTGCTCTCTCGCCGAGGACTCCACGAGCTGCGGCACCTCGACCACCCCCTCCAAGATCTCCTCACCCCTATTTCTTAGTGAGTCTAGGTAACTCACCCTGAGAACCACCCTCACCTCGCCCTCCCCCTTCTCCAAGCGCTCGATGGGTATGTTGAAGAGTATTGGCGCGTTTGGCTCAACATCGCCAAGATAGCTTACCCGGCTTGATGCGAGGTCGCCGCCGACGACCTCTATCCTCGTGTATGACGCCTTCTCGGTTCCCTCATTCAATATCCTCCCAATAAGCAGGAGATCCCTGCCCATTCTCTCAAGCGATATCTCCTGGAGCTTGATGTCTATTATCCCCTTGACGTACATTCCGATCAGGTGGTTCTCGCTCCTAATCCAGCCCCCGGACTCCTTGAAGCTTACCTCGACTCTCAGGTTGAATGGCTCCCCTATCGTTGAGCCTGATGCGGTTTCGGACGGCGCATAGACCTTGAGGCTTAGCGTCAATTTCCCGCCCTCCCCCAGCTCAGGTATATTCCATGTCGTCGGCCCGATGAGCGTCACCCAGCCAGGTGTCGGCGCTATAGTCACCGTTATATCCCTGAGCCTCTCGCCCGAGATATTTTCTATCGTTATATTTATGGGCTCTATCATCCCGCCCCGCACATACTCTCCAGAGTATATCCTCAGCCTATTCCTCCTACTCTCCTCGAGGATTGTTATCGTGATGCCTTTCTCGACAACATGCCTCCCCTCATCATCAGCATATGTTATTAGTACTGGTATGGAGTAGGAGCCACCGGCAGCCCTCTCATTCACCAGAACATCTATCGAGATCCCTTTCTCGGATCCGGGCCCGAGATCTCCGAGCTTGAGCGAGGTTGAGCCGCTTAGAACGGTGAGGGGTGGGCTAGTGAGCCTATTCAGCCCGATCTCCACGTTAACATCTCTCGCGGCCTCGCTCCCACCATTCCTCACGATTATATTCAGTGTCTTGGAGTGCGCGGGCTCCATAATCGGGTTGTCGAGCAATACGTCGAGGAGAACCCCGACGCCTCCGAGCGGCTTAACCCTCACCATAAGCTCATGCGTCTCTACAACTTGCTCTCCATAGGAGTTCTGGTATCTCGCCTCCACGATTATGCTGGCTGGGCCATCCGCCAGCGCCCTGCTCACAAACACCTTTAACGGGATACTTATGGATGAGCCGGGTGCCTGGTTTCCGATGAGATGCCTGCCGCCGCCCTCGAGGAGGATTAAGCCGGCTGAGACGGATTTCACCCAGATCTCGGCCGAGGATGCATGGGCTGATCCCATGTTCTCCACGGTTAGCTTGAGGTTGACCTCTGACCCCGGCTCGAGGATGCTCGGGCTAATGAATAGCTTGAGGTCGGCCCTGCCCGTGACCCTGAATCTAACCTTGACTATTGTCAGGCTTATCGAGTCCTCATCCCACTCGACGTATCTAAGGGCGAGGCTTGCCTCATGCTCGCCCACCCTAACATTCTCGCCTATGTCTATGAGGAATGTTAGGTAGAAGCGCTCGCCCGACCTGACATGGCCGCTTGTTGAGGGGCTTGTTAGGCGCTCGCCGCTCTTGGAATCCCTGAACCCCTCCGGCAGATATAGTGTCCCCTGGACATACCTGATATCCTTATCCATAGTGTTTATGAGCTCGATGATGAGCTGCGCGTTCCTATCTCCTGGAGCGGCCTCCATCCTCCTGCTGATGCTCCCGAACCAGGCGTCCGAGAATATTATATCGGGGATTGAGCCCGCTGAGGCTGTAAACGGGATGGCGATCGCTGCCAGTAGTAAGCAGGCGAGGATTAGGCTAATTCTCCTCATTCCCCTCATAAATAACACCATCCCTCATTCTCACGATTCTCCTGGCTGGAGCAGCTGTCTCAGGGTTATGCGTTACGACTACTAGCGTTACGCCGAGCTCCCGGTTAAGCCTCGTGAGAAGATCCACGACCTCGGCTGCTGAGGCTGAGTCGAGGTTTCCAGTCGGCTCATCCGCCAAGATTATCCTCGGCCTCGTCACTATGGCCCTGGCAATCGCGACCCTCTGCTGCTCCCCGCCGCTCAGCTCCATCGGCCTATGATTCATCCTATGTGCTAGGCCAACCATCTCCAGCGCCTCCCTAGCCCTCCTCATCCTCTCCTCACCATCAACGCCCTTGATCGCGAGCGGGAGCATGACGTTCTCAAGCGCCGTGAGCCGTGGTATCAGGTTGAATGTCTGGAAGACGAATCCTATGAGCTCGTTCCTCAGCCTGCTAAGCTCCTCATCGCTCATCTTGCTCGGATCCCTGCCCTCAATTAGAACTCTGCCCCTCGTCGGCCTATCGAGGGCGCCTGCCAAGTGTAGGAACGTGGATTTACCGCTTCCAGAAGGCCCCATTACCGCCACGTGCTCGCCTCGCTTAATCTCTATGTTGAGGCCCCTGAGGGCCGGGACCTCCACCTTGCCCAGCCTATAGATCTTCCAGACATTCTCGAACTTTATTGCCGGCTGCTCCAGAGTTCATCACCCCAGCCAGGGTTTTTCAGAGCGCAATAAGTATTTTTTGTAACTCGCGGAGTATTATTACAGGATTTTCGCGATGAGCGGGCAAGAGGAGCTCGTCCGCGCTCTGAAAAAGATTGGGCTAAGCGAGTATGAGGCGAGAGCCTATATCGCTCTCGTTGAGCTTGGCGAGGCGGATGCAAGTGAGGTCTCAAGGAGGTCCGGCGTCCCGAGAACTAGGATATATGATGTCCTCGGTAGGCTTGAGGCAGCGGGGACAATTCAGAGAGTCCTCGGGTCTAGGCCGGCAATCTACTCCGCGATACCACCTGATAAGGCGCTGGAGCCGCTGAGAAGGAAGCTATTCGACGAGGTCTCAGAGGCGATTGATAGGCTGAAGCTCATGTATGCCTCGACAAAGACGATTCCAAGATTCAACATGATCCTGCTCAGAGGCGATAGGGCTTACGAGGCAATAATAGATCTGGTTGAGCAGGCGAGGAGGGATCTTCTCGCGAGGATCTTCTACCTACCTTCAGGCGTGCTGATGGAGCTTGTGGAGAGGCTTAGGGGGCTTAAGCAGCGGAACATCCAAACATACTTCTATATTGATGCGCGTGTTTTGAGAAGGGAGGTCCCGCTAGATCAGCTGGAGGAGATTTTGAAGGAGCTTGGGGGCAGCACCTTCACGGCCCTCGTCCCCCTCAGTTTCATATGCGCTGACTTCGAGAAGTTGCTGGTCCTATATGCCTCGCCGGAGAACCCGGGCGAGTGCTATGGCTTCCTAGTCCATGGATTTGAGGAGGTTGGGAAGATTATCAGGGATCAGCTTGTCGGCGAGCGGGCCTCGCTGGAGAGAAGCTAGCGCGTTGGCCTACTGCATGCTCCTCCTCGCCAAGAGCTTGTTAATCGCGTTTATCATGGCCTCAACGCTGGCCATCACTATATCCTCCCTCGCGCCCCTCGCGGAGACAAGGTTCCCGGTCTCATCCTCAACCTTGACAATTACCTCGGCGATGGCATCCGATCCACCCGTAACCGCCTCGATCCTAAACTCTCGAAGGTTTATCCTAGCGAGGTTCTGAATCACCCTCTGAATAGCCTTTAGTGACGCGTCGACGGGGCCCACCCCAGTCTCCGCCGAGACATACTCCTTCCCGAGCACGTTTAGCTTGACGGAAGATGTTGGTATGACGCCGGTCCCAGTGACTACGACAAGCCCCTCGAGGTTCACGGCCTTCATCCCCTCAATAGGCGCCTCTATCACGGATCTGGCTATCGCGAGTACATCGGTATCCGTCACGGTCTTGCCCTTATCGCCCAGCTCCTTGACCCTCCTGACTATCTCGTCGAGCTGGCTCTCCGTCGGCCTCAGCCCGACCTCCTCCAGCATAGTCCTTATTCCATGCTTGCCCGCGTGCTTGCCCGCCACTATCTTCCTCACTCTTCCGACGAGCTCGGGGCTGAATGGCTCGAAGGCGCATGGATCCACAACAACACCCCTAACATGTATCCCTGACTCATGCGCGAAGGCATTATCACCAACTATCGGCTTATGAGGCTGAAGTTGAACTCCTGTTAGCCTTCTAACGAGCTGGGATGTCGCGTATATCTGCCTCGTATCTATATTCGTCTTCTTCCCATATAGCAGGTTGAGGGCCATGACGACCTCCTCGAGAGCGGCATTCCCAGCCCTCTCCCCTATACCATTCACCGTCACATGTGCCTGGACTGCTCCCGCCTCTATTCCGGCCAGCGTGTTCGCGACCGCGAGCCCGAAATCATTATGACAGTGAACGCTTATCGGGATCTTTACAACTTTCCTCAGCTCCATGATTAGGTCATACATGCGCTTAGGCGTCATGACGCCAACAGTATCCGGCACATTGATCCTGTCTGCCCCAGCCTCCTCAGCGGCCCGGCAGACCTGCTTCAAGAACTCTAGATCGGTCCTCGTGGCATCCATCGGTGAGAACTCGCATATGAAGCCATGATCCTTGACGTATGTTATGTATCTCGTGATCCTCTCCAGCGCCTCCTCCCTACTCACGCCAAGAACGCTTCTCAGGTGTATATCGCTGGTTGAATAGAAGACATGGATGGAGTCCGGCTCGACATTGATCGCCGCGTCCACATCCCTCTGATCGGCTCTTGCGAGAGCACATATTTCAGCCTTGAGACCAGCCTCCCTAATCAGCTTGAAAGCCCTCCTCTCGCCCTCCGATGCAACCGGGAACCCGGCCTCGATCACATCAACTCCAAGCTTGTCTAGCTGTATCGCTATCTCCAGCTTCTGCTCCGGAGTCAAGCTTACTCCTGGAGCCTGCTCACCATCCCTCAGAGTCGTATCAAATATACGGATAATCTCGCTCAACTCTGGAGACCGCCGAGGGCGGGGACTATTAAGCCTTTGCCCCAGAAGTCCTGACCACGCCTATTATGCTCGCCTGATCTCCTCCATCATGCTCGCTATTCTCGCTCCGAGCTCGATAGTCTTGGCCCTGCCCCCGAGATCCGGCGTCAGCACCTCCCCCTCCTCAAGAGTCCTCACAACCGCCTCATTCACCAGCTTGGAGGCATCGAGGCATCTCACATCACCATATCTCGCCGCGAGCCATTCGAGCATCATCGCGGCCGAGAGTATCATGGAAATCGGATTCGCTACCCCCTTACCAGCTATATCCGGGGCGCATCCATGAACCGGCTCGAAGATCGCGTATTTATCACCTATGTTTGCGGCTGGCGCTAGGCCGAGGCCGCCCACAACCTGAGCCGCCTCATCCGATAATATGTCACCAAACATGTTCGTAGTGACTATCACGTCGAATTGTTCGGGCCTTCTTATAAGATCCATCGCCGCGGCATCAACATACATCTCGGAGTAGGCCACGTCCGGGTAATCCTTGGAGACCTCCCTACACGTCTTGGCAAATAGGCCGCATGTAATTCTCATGACATTCGCCTTATGAACCGCTACAACCCTCCTTCTCCTCCGCCGCGCTAGCTCAAACGCGTAGCGCGCTATCCGCTCGCACCCCCTCCTAGTTATCAGCCTAATGCCTATCGCGACGCCGTTAACCTCCCACTCATATCCCTTGTAAAGATCCTCGGTGTTCTCGCGGACTATGACGAGGTCTATGTTGGGCTTGAGGGCCGGGACATTGGGAAGAGATCTCGCAGGCCTTACATTCGCGTAGAGGTCGAACATCTGTCTAAGCCTCACTATCACATCAGCAGCCGTCTCGCCGACAGGCCCCTTCAGGCACGCATGAGAATCTTTTAGGATTTTTATAGTCTCGTCCGGGAGAGGCGTCCCCGTCTTCCTCATGCACCCATCTCCAGCCTCTGCATCCACCATCTCCAGCTCTAGGCCGAGGAGCTCCTCAAGCTTCGAGAGGACTAGAAGCGTTGCTTCAGCCTGCTCCGGGCCTATTCCATCACCACGTATCAGGGCTATCCGGTATCTCATGGCAGGCCGCCGCTACTCAAGCCCCAGCTTCTTCCTCACATATCTTGTGAGGCCGCCGGCGCTTATTATTTCGATGGCAAGCGTTGGGAGGGGTTTTGCCTGAACCCTGATTCCCCTCGTCTTGTTCTCTATGACGCCGCTGACTAGATCTACTGAGAGGATATCTCCCTCGCTCACCTTATCTCTCAAGCTTGCCTCGAGTATCGGGAGACCGATGTTTATCGCGTTTCTATAGAAGATCCTCGCAAAGGACTCTGCTATAACGCATTTAGTGTTTGCGTGCTTCAGCGCTACCGGGGCCTCCTCCCTGCTGGAGCCGCATCCAAAGTTTCTGCCCGCAACTATTATCACGCCTTCTTTAGCCTTTTGTGGGAAGCTCGGGTCCACACCCTCCATCGCGTGCTTTGCCAGCTCTGAGGGCTCCTGCAGGACAAGATACCTCCCGGGGATAATCACATCGGTATCAATATTGTCTCCATACACGACCACCTTGCCCTCAATCCTCATCCCTAATCCACCTCCCTCGGGTCTGTTATCTTTCCCTTTATAGCTGACGCCGCGACCGTTGCCGGCGATGCGAGATACACCCTCGACTTGGGGCTACCCATCCTCCCGACAAAGTTCCTGTTAGCGGAGCTTACGCAGACCTCATCATCAGCCAAGACTCCCCTACTAATCCCGATGCATGGGCCGCATCCGGGGCCACATACTATCGCCCCAGCCTTGATGAATATTTCGATCAACCCCTCCTTCAGGGCTTGATCATAAACCTCCTGAGATCCTGGGATTATCACGAGCCTCACGCCATCCTTCACCTTCCTCCCTTTCAGGATCTCGGCGGCGGCCCTGAGATCGTCAAGCCTCCCATTAGTGCATGTCCCTATAAAGCCCTGCTGTATCTCTATGTCACCGACCTCGCTAACGGGCTTCACATTATCAACTGATGGTGGGATCGCAACCTGGGGCTCCAGCCGCGATGCATCTATCTCATAGACCTTGGCGAACTCGGCGTCCTCATCGCTCCTGATCGGGTTTATGGGCTCCCCAGCCCTCTCCCTCACGTATTTTATCGTCTTCTCATCGGGCTCGATTATCCCGGCCTTCGCGCCAGCCTCTATGCTCATGTTGCAGATCGTCGCCCTGCCATCTATCCCGAGATCCCTTATCGTCTGCCCGGAGAAGAGCATGGCCTTATAGTTCGCGCCCTCGGCCCCGATCGTCCCAATTATATGGAGTATGAGGTCCTTCGCATAGACCCGCTTCTGGAACTTGCCATTCACCTCGAATTTCACGGTCTCTGGAACCCTGAGCCATATCGAGCCGGTTGCGAGGACCGCAGCCATATCCGTCGCGCCTACGCCAGTGGCGAAAGCCCCGAGAGCACCATATGTCACCGTATGCGAGTCTGCTCCAACTATCAGCTCCCCGGGCTTGACATGGCCCTTCTCAAGCATCACGACATGGCAGACCCCTCCACGCCCTATATCGTAGAAGTATCTTATCCCCTGCTCCCTTACGAAGTTCCTCACCTTCTTCTGGAGCTCAGCGGCCTTTATCGTGGAGGGCGGGACATCATGATCAAATACGACGATTATCCTATCGGGATCCCAGACCCTCTTGATGCCGATCTCCCTGAACGAGTCTATCACCCTCGGCCCGGTCAGGTCATGCATCATCGCCTTATCCACCTTGGCATCAACGATCTGGCCCGGTGAAACCTCCTTCTCGCCTGACGCCCTCGCCAAGATTTTCTCGACAATATTCAATCTCTCAATCCCCCGCCTTCCGGCCCTCACACGATAATGGTGTTATTTCTAGTTATTTCTCTAGGCCTGCCATTCTCCTAAGCCTTCTCCCCACAACCTCGAGCGGGTGGTTCTCCACCTGCCTCATGAGCTCCTCGAGAGTCTTTCCACCTTCCTCATACTCCCTAATCCACTCCCTAGCGAAGCTCCCATCCTTGACGCGCCTCGCCGCCTCTCTCATATTCTCCTTCACATGCTCGTCGATTATCTTCGGGCCGACGATTAGCCCCCCATACTTTGCCGTATCCGAGACGGCCTTCAGCATCCCGATTAAGCCCCCGCGGTATATCAAGTCTATGATGAGCTTGGCCTCGTTACACGCCTCGAAGTATGCTAGCTCCGGTGGATAGCCCTCCTCGACCAAGACCTCGAAGCCCTTTTTTATCAGCTCCATCAATCCTCCGACCAAGACTGTCTGCTCCCCTATTAGATCGCTCTCGGTCTCATCCTTGAATGTGGTCTCGAGGACGCCGACCCTCGTCGCCCCTATCCCCTTAGCTATGCCGAGAGCCCTCTGCTTAGCTCTCCCCGTATAGTCCTGCTCGACCGCGATTAGCGCCGGGACGCCGCTACCCTTGAGATAATTCTCCCTGACTGTTGGGCCGGGGCCCTTCGGCGCCACCATTATCACATCAACATATGGAGGTGGGACAACCTGCTTGTAATGCACGCTAAAGCCGTGGGAGAAGCAGAGGGCCTTCCCCTCCGAGAGATTAGCCCGGATATACTTCTCGTATATTTCCTTGTGGGCCATATCCGGGATGAGCATGTAGATTATTGTGCCTCTTCTCGCCGCCTCATCTATGTCATAGACCTCGAAGCCCTCCTCCCTCGCGAGCTTCTCAGACTTCCCGGGCCTGCATCCAATTATCACCCTCAAGCCCGAGTCCCTTAGATTTAGTGCCTGATTCCTCCCCTGGCTCCCATAGCCTATCACCGCTATAACCTCGTCCCTTAGAATCGAGAGGTCGGTGTCCTCATCGAGATATACTCGAGTCATGGGTTCTGGACTGTGGAAGGCGGCATAATAATATTTTTGCCAAAAAATCAGCCCCTTTTCTGGCTTTGGGGGGCCTGCCCCGGGCTGACCTGGAACAGCTTGTTTATCGGGAAGCTTATGGCGAAGAGGCATAAAACATACCATGTGAGATAGCTTAACTTGTTGCCGATGAAGGGGAGCATCATGTCGCCCGGCAGCGTTGCCACGACCTCCAGCCCGCCATATAACGGGTTCAATACCCCCAAGAAGACTATGTAGAATATCGCTATGCTTGCTATGAGGAATATGATGTTCTTCTTTCCCACCTCGGCGTCTATCTTCCGGTAGTAATCCTGCCTTCGCATCAGCTTCTGGAGCATCTTCTTATCCCCCTTCCTCTGCGCCTCGAGCAGCATTTTTCTGAATTTCTGGGACTCAGCCATCTTAGCCATGTCCTCGGGCGTTAGGATCCTTCTCCTGAGGATGCTCGTCGCCAAGCTCACCACGACCGAGATGAGGAATATCTCAAGCATCGGCTGCACCATGAGCTCTCGATCACATTAGGGCTCCTCAAGACAATATATTCTTTCCCGAGACCTAGGCGGCTATTCCCCGAGCAGCCTCCTGAAGACCGGGCTCATCTCCTCAAGCCTCTCCCTCAATAATAGCTCGTAGTACTGCATGAGGATCCCGGTCATTAGTAGTATTCCTATTCCTCCACCGTAGACATTGAAGTAGTCTCCGAGGACCGCGATGAGGCCGACTATGATGGCGCTGAGGATCGTCAGCGTCCGGATATATCTCTCGAGCATTCGAGCGATCACGGCAGGCGCCCTCCTGAATCCCGGGACCTGCATCCCTGCCTTCACGAGCTGGTCGGCGATCGTCTGTGGGGATAATCCTCCAACCTCAACCCAGAACTTCGCAAACAGAATGCAGAACCCAAGCGTAATCAGCGCGTATATTATTGCTCTTAGCGGGTCCGCCGCCGCCCCCTCAATGCTCCCAGGAGAGGTTACATAATATGCTAGGCCTCCAAGCGGGATTAGGCCATGTTCTGTCGCGTTAAACGACCCGATCAGGTTTAGTATCGGGTCCTGGTTCGCGGGGTTGAACCTGCTCCAGATTATCGTGGAGAAGAAGTAGATGTTCGTGAAGATGACAGATGTGAAGATCACGGGAATGTTGGAGACATAGAGGAACTTTATCGGATACCTGGCAACATATCCCGAGACGCGGGCATGCTGAATCGGCACCTCGATCCTAAGTGATTCCAAGTATATTATGAGAAATAATACCGCTATTGTTGATATAAGGCCCATTAGGCCCGGGAAATGTCCCCTGTAGAAGAGGTCCCCTATTGAGCCGTGGCTGGCCGCCACTTGGCCGAGCGCTAGGATTATCCCCTGATAATAGCCGTCCGGCAGCATTATGGGGGAGAAGAGGTTCGTGAATATCGTCTCAGCGACTCCAGCCGCTATGAAGAGGCTCACGCCGCTTCCGAAGCCCCAGCCCTTCTGTATCAGCTCATCCATGAAGACTATCAGCATCGTCGCGGCCACTAGCTGGATGAAGACTATTGCCTGGATTGATGGCTCGAGGTGTCCAAGCATCCCGGATACAGTGTAGACAGCCGCCTCTACGATTATCACGGCGATCGTGAAGAGCTTGCTCAGGGCCGTGAAGGTTGTTCTATCCTCCGGCTTTGAGAGGTCGAGTTTTATTATCTGTGCTCCGACGAGGAGCTGGAGTATAAGCCCGGCCGTCACGATGGGGCCTATGCCGAGGGTTGTGAGCGTACCGATCCTCTGAGCGAAGATTATGCTCATGATTAGAGGGCTCTGACCCGCGAGCCCAGCCGCCTGGGGGACTCCATATAGCATCGTATGGCCCATGAGGGTGTAGATGACGAGGACTAGGGCTGTCCAGATGAGCCTCTCTCCTAGGCTCGGCCTCTTAATGGGCCTTTTGACCTCGGGGAGATATTTCGCGATGCTCTCGACCGCTTGCCTTAGGCTCAAGCGGCTACACCCTCAATCTCGCTGGGCTTGAGAAGCTTTCCACCAGCCTCTCTTACAGCTTTCTCGGCGCGCTCGGTCCAGCCATCCACGATGATCACGAGTCTTCTATCCAGCTTTCCCCTGCCGACAAGCTTCCCGACCCCGAGGGCGGAGAGATTGATCACCGGCATGCCATCCATGAGCTTAAGCTCACCCCTCCGCTCCAAGTTCTCCACGAGCGTCGAGAGCTGGATCAAGTTCATAGACCTGATCTCGCGCATATTCGGCCTATAGAAGCCATGCTTGCCGAAGTAGTCCGGGTCATATCTGAGAACCCAGGTCCACTTATGCTTATGCATGCCAGCATGGCCATGCCCACCCCTAGAGCCAGACTTTCTATGCTGGCCTATTTGGCCCCAGCCACACGTCCTACTACCTCTACGCTTCCTGCTCTTCCGATGCCGCGTCCCCATGGGCTTCACGCACCCCTTCAGTGAGCACCTTCCGGAGACCAGCCAGCCTCCTGCCTTAATATATCTTTTCCAGCCCTATAGCCCAGCCATCCTGACAAAGAGCTCATTTATCTTCTCGCCGCGGTAGCCATATTCACCGCCAGCGGAGAAGTGTTTCTTGATCGTCTTCTTGAATCCGCCCTTTGGCGGGTGGAGCCTCGCGTAGGGCCTGACACCCCTCTCCTTTAGCGAGCTAAGGGTTACCTCGGCATTGTAAAGCTTCCTCGCCAAGTCTTCGAGGGACTCGAAGCCGAGCTTCCTCGCATACTCGTCATCCAGCTTCCCATCACCCACGATCTCCACCCTCCTAAGGAATGTCTTGATCGTCTTGAGATTCGGCTCACCCCAAGTTATCATGTGCTCGACCTTCTCTAGCATCCCCTCATAGCTCGGAGTCTTCGGGACTATTGTCGCCCAGTTCGCCCTACTGAGATTCAGCATCTTGAGGGTGTCGAGGTGGTCTTTCCTCGCCTTGACGCTCCCCTTAATCCTTATCACGAGATAACATTTGGCCTCCTCGGACAAGGCTCATCACCACATAGTCGGGAGGACTATCTTGTTCGTGTTTCTAAGGGCCTCGATGACTGCTCCGGCGAATGATAGCGTTGTCCTAGTCTCGCCGAATGTTCGCGTCCAGACATCCTCGACCCCCGCGAGCTCGAGAACTATCCTCGCAGCCTCGCCGGCAACTATGCCCAAGCCCCTCGGCCCGGGTATCAGCTCGATCCTCACGCTCCCGCGTTTGCCCTCAACCTTCGTCAGGAGGCTATGCGGCTGTCCGCACGCGCATTCCCAACTCCCACAACCCCTCCTCACCGGGATAATATTCATCTTCGCATTTTTCACGGCTTTCTCTATCGCGGAGACCACGTGAACAGCCTTACCAGTCCCCAGCCCGACATATCCATCCCTGTTGCCCACGATCACTATAGCCCTGAACCTCGATCGCTCTCCAGCCGCCGTCTGCTTCTGTACAAGATTGATATCCAAGACCTCCTGCTCCAAGTTTGGTAGCAGATAGTCCACGATCTCGGGCTCCGTGATCTTAAGGTTCTGCGCGAATAGCTCAGCTATCGAGGTTATCCTGCCCTCCTTAACCATCCTGCCAACTCTTGTTTTAGGAGACCATTCCTCCGCGCTCATGCGCCACACAACTCCTTTAGAATCCTATTCTTAACCTCCTCGAAATGCTTCTCCAAGTTCATGTAAATGGACTCATCACTCTTTGAGAACTGGGTTGTCTGCAAGCCCGATTCACGAATCATCTTATAATACTCGGATATGTGTTTTCCAGAGATCCTATCCTTGTCGGGCAGTATCTCCTCCCCGAGGGGTATCTCGATCCCGGCATCCCTGAAGCCTAGCGCGGCCGCGAAGACCTTTGAGCCCTTGCTAGGAGTCTGTAGCCCTATATCCAAGATCGCCTTCTCGACCTTGTCCTTTACTAGGAGGCCGGCTAGCAGACCTGTTAAGTAGGCTGCGGGCGTATTCTTCAGGCTCGCCCTCCACCCATAATCCCTCAACTTCTTCGATGTTACAGTCAGGATGGTCTCATCACCGCCGAGCTTCGATCTTATCACCTGCACGATTATCTGGTTATTGGTTTTTCTGACGACGAGCCTTGGCAGGCCCGACTTTACAAGCTTCAGCCTCTTCCGGTAATCCGTGAGGCCGAGCCTCCTCCTCTTGGGAGGCATTCGCTTTAGCAGGCTCACGCTTATCACCCTCCACAAGCCCTTACGATCGTTGCCCCCTCGGGTAGTAGCACGGTCACCACTTACACGAGGCTGGAGTTATTACTGGGACATTAAAAACATTTTCCTCTCTCACTCCTTAAGAACTCATCCAAGAATGAAGAAAAAGGAGGAGGTTTCTAATCTGCCTTCAGTATCCTTTTTCTCCCTCTCCTAACCCTCCTCATACCCCTGATCCATTCAATAAAAACAGCTATGAGGGGGTCGCCTAAGTCGCCCATACTCCATTATCCTCCTGAACTCCTCGATAGCCTCTCATCCATCCTCAGAATCGTTTTCTACACTCCTCGCATATCACTTGAACAATCCTCCTATCCACAATAACCGCATAACCCCTAACCCTCTCCTCCAGCCCCCTCTTTGTAAGGACTATTGGGCTTCCGCATAAATCAATATACACTTCATGCTTCTCGATAATCAGCAGTGGTGAGGGGTGATGTGAATGGCCGGGAAGGAATTTACTCCAGCGGTCTGTGGAGCCTCCGACTTTAGAAGGCTGCTGAGGGATATTGAGGATCGGTATAGCGGCGCCTTCGATGGGCTCGGCCCAAGAGCGCTCCAGGACTTCAAGCATATGATCGACTGCGTTGACGAGTTCTTGGATCTGCTGGCGGATCCGAGGACGGATTTCAGGGTTAAGCTGATGTGTTATGGTGAGCTTAGGATGGATGTATTCGAGTTCCGCCGATACTATGCGAGGTGGCTTGGAAGCCCGTTGATGGAGAGGCTGAAGCATGAGGTCTATGAGCTGTTGGAGGAGGCCGTGAGCTGGTGGGGAGAGCAGGATGTCCTGGACATCATGGGATGTTGATGGAGGG